>ERZ506425.28-NODE-28-length-145182-cov-8.67934_pt1 | contig 145182 bp, 123 predicted proteins | sample MGYA00513667_ERZ506425 | MGnify/ENA metagenome assembly ERZ506425
AGCCTCCCTTTCCTCGGACTTTTATTTCCCTGTCCAAGAAATGGGAGGCAGTTCAGATCGGGAGCAGGCTTTTTCTTTGCCTGCCTGATACGGAAGGCGGTCCTTATGGACGGTGAGCAGGATGGCGCGCAGGCGCAGGGCGAAGAGCAGCAGGGGCAGCAAGGCGACTCGCGGGCCGACGACAAGCAGCAGGAGCCGAAAGCGCCCGGGCAAGTAGGCGCGCCCGACGACGAGGAGATTCGCGCGGCGCTAGCAGAGCGCGACGAGAAGATCGCCGAGCTGGAGCGCCAGATAGCCGACGCGGCCAAGCGCTGCGAGTTCGAGCTGCACCCTGGTTGCGCCCGTTGCCGGAAAGCCACGGGGAGAGCAAATCTTGCTGGGTGGCTCGGGGCCTCGCTGGTCCGGGCCAGCTTTCTGTTTGGGGGTATGGGCCGGTGCAAATCCCGGTACGGATAATCCCGAACGGAGCGTTTGAGAGCGTTTCAAACTGTTCCGTAATTTGACGAAAGCGGATATTTCTACCTGCTGTTTTGTTGAATTGCATCGCAAACCGTTGCGAAGCGTTTTAGGGGCCTCCAATTAGCTCGCGGCTAAGAAACCCCGGCGCTCGGCCTGCCCGCCCCTCTCTCGGCCTACCGGCGCCGGTGCCTGCGGCGAAGCTCCGCCCTTCTTGCCAAGAAGTCCGCGGAGCTCAGCTGCACGCCTTCCTCGTGGAGGTGGCGGCGCTCCTCGCGCAGCTCCTCGGCGACCTCGTGCGCGTGCACGTGGTGCTCGTGGACGATTTCGCGCAGGTCGTGCGGGTGCTCCATGACCTCATGGACGGCGTCGACGGGGTGCGCCGCGACGGCGCGGACGGAAAGGCTCGTGATTATGGGAATCACGAGCACGGTGAGGGCGCCTGCGCACACGAGAACGCTCGCCATCTGCTCGTCCATGGCGCCGCAGGCGGTCGCCGCCTCGGTAAGGGCAACGATGAGCGGCAGCGCCATTGTGCAGTACAGCGACGCCGAGATCTTCTCGCCGAGCGGCATGGAGCGCGTCTCGGGAGAGAGGGCAAGAGACGCCAGCAGCGGCAACGCGCGGATGAGCAGCAGAAGCGCCATGAACCCGACGAGCAGGCCAGGCTGCTCGCCGACGGCCGAAAGCTCGATGCCGATGCCGGAATACACAAAGAAGACCGGGACAAACAGGCCGTTGCCGAGCGCCTCGACCTTGTCCATGAGGCGGTGGCCGTGCTCGGCGGGCGTCACGTGGCGCAGGATGAAGCCCGCGGCGAACGCGGCGAGCACGGCGTCGAGGTCGAGCACCGCCGCGATCGCGAGCAGCGCGCAAAGAAGGGCGACGACGGCGCGCAGCGTGGGCTGCGAGCTGCTCTCGGCGTTCTCGTGCAAAAAGCGCGAGAGGCGCGAGCCCATCTCGGCGGCCCAGCGGCCGCGCGAGGCGACGAAGACGCAGAACGCGACGAAGCCGACGAGCACGGCGACGTTCGCGCCGAGGCTGCGGCTGGGGGAGAGGAGCAAGGACATCGCCACGACGGGCAGGATCTCGCCCATGGCGCCGTAGGACTCGATGACCTCGCCGACGCTCGTGCCGCCCAGCTCGCGGTCGCGCATGATGGGCACGAGGGTGCCGTAGGCCGTGGTGGTCAGCGCGATGGAGAACGCGGCCACGCCCGTCTGGTCGAGCCCGAGCCCGAGCGCGGGCGTGAGCAGCAGCGCCGCGACGAACGAGACCGCCCAGCACAGCGCGGCGTGGCGGCCCATGGCGCCCGTGAGCTCGCGAAGGTCGAGCTCGTAGCCGGCCATGAGAAAGAGCAGGCCCATGCCGAGGCGGCTCACCAGGTCGAGCCCGGGGGTGGCGTTGACGACGCCCAGGCAGCCCGGGCCGAGAACGACGCCGGCCACGACGAAAAACACGACCTCGGGCACGGGGCGGCCCGGAATCAGGCTCGCGACGAACGAGCAGAGCACGACGGCAGCCATCATGGCGGCGAGCATACAGAGGTTGGCGACCAAAAAAGACCTCCCGGCGCTTGGGTGCGGACCGTGTACACATACCCTAAAGGCGCGCTCTCGTAGTCGGTGATTTCTCAATTTGCAGGTATTGTCACGACTTCAACAGACACTTTACACGCAGGCTTACTTTCCTATAGCATGTGAACGTTTCATGCCGTGCGCGGCGCCGCAGCCGCAAACCAAAGGAGATGTGCATGTCCGGACACTCTAAGTGGGCTACCACTAAGCACAAGAAGGCCGCGATCGACGCTAAGCGCTCGGCGCTCTTCTCCAAGCTTTCCCGCAACATCACCGTTGCCGCCAAGCTCGGCGGCGATCCGCTCCCCGAGAACAACGCCTCGCTGGCCGCCGCCGTCGCCCGCGCCCGCATGGTCTCCATGCCGAACGCAAAGATCAAGGCCGCCATCGACAAGGCCTTCGGCGCCGGCGCCGACGCCGCCGTCTACTCCGAGATCACCTACGAGGGCTACGGCCCCGCGGGCATCGCGGTCTACGTCGACTGCCTGACCGACAACAAGAACCGTACCGCCGCCGACGTCCGCTCCGCCTTCACCCACGCGGGTGGCTCGCTGGGTACCGCCGGCTCCGTCGCCTTCCAGTTCGAGCGCAAGGGCTCCATCGCCGTGGACAAGATCATCAAGTCCGAGGAGAAGAAGGTCGCCGATCGCGAGAACGCCGTGGACGAGGACGAGTTCATGATGGCCGTCGCCGAGGCCGGCGGCGAGGACTACGAGGACGCCGGCGAGGAGTGGATCGTCTGGACCGCCTACGACAAGATGCAGGACGTCCAGAAGGGCCTCGAGGCCCAGGGCATCGAGGTCAAGGGCTCCGAGCTCACCATGGTCCCGACCACCCCGACCGACGTGACCGTTGCCGACGCAAAGAAGGTCCAGCGCCTCGTCGACCGTCTTGACGAGCTGGAGGACGTCCAGAACGTCTACCACACCATGAACGTCACCGACGAGATCGCCGAGGCTCTGGCCGAGGACGAGTAGCGTCGACGGCATAGCCGATTCGCTCGTGTGCGGCGCCCGGGGTCTCCCGGGCGCCGTTATTTGTTGTCGAGGTTTTGCGCGCGCCGCGCCTCCGTGCGCCCTTCTTTGCGCCTAAGTGCGCCCCCTACTCGACCGTCCCGTAGACGCCGCCCCAGCCGTGGCCCGAGAGAATCGAGTTCATCTGGTCGCACAGCTGCGTGCGCGTGAAGCTGCGGGTGGGAAGAAGGTCGATCACCTCGGCGAGGTCGTCGCAGAAATCGAAGGCGTCCGAGGTCGTGAGCACGTCAATCTTGCTCACGGTGGCGCGGCTCGAGATGCCCGGGCGGAACAGGGCGTCCACAAGGCGCTGGAGCTCGCCGTAGTCTTCGGAGCGGATCTCGAACATGTCCATGTGCAAACCTTTCTGCCAACGACGCGCGCACCCGCGCCGCGCTAATACTATACTCAGCGCGGCCACCGACGAAGGAGGACTTCCATGCCCAACATGTACGAGGCAATGACCGATTCCGAGCTCGACGCGGCGATCGCCGATCTCGAGGCCCAGGCGGACGAGGTGCGCTCGCTCGGCCTTAAGCTCGATATGGCGCGCGGCAAGCCGAGCCCCGAGCAGACCGCGCTGTCCAAGCCGATGCTCGACCTTCTTACCTCCGAGACCGATCTCACCGACGAGGGCGTCGCGGTCGACAACTACGGCCTGCCCGACGGCATCCCCTCCGCTCGCAAGCTCGCCGCCCAGATTCTTGGCGTCGACGCCGCCAACGTGATCGTCAGCGGCTCATCCAGCCTGAACCTCATGCACGACACCGTGTGCCGCGCCTTCACCCACGGCATCGCCGGCCAGAAGCCCTGGTCGCAGCAGGGCGAGGTCAAGTTCCTCTGCCCCGCGCCCGGCTATGACCGCCACTTCACCGTCACGGCGAGCTACGGCATCAAGAACATCCCCGTCCCCATGCTCGCAGACGGCCCCGACATGGACGTCGTGCGCGAGTATGTGGAGAACGACCCGCAGGTCAAGGGCATCTGGTGCGTCCCGATGTACGCCAACCCCACGGGCGTCACCTACTCCGACGAGACCGTGCGCGCCTTCGCGGCCTTGAAGCCCACGGCGCCCGACTTCCGCATCTTCTGGGACAACGCCTACTGCGTCCACACCTTCGAGGGCGAGGGCGACCACCTGCTCAACATCTTCGGCGCCCTGCGTGAGGCGGGCGCGAAGAACCTCGTCTACGAGTTCGGCTCCACCGCCAAGGTGACCTTCCCGAGCTCCGGCATCGCCTTCATGACCGCCGACCCCGACGACATGGCTCAGATCCGCGAGGCCTTCTCGACGATGCGCGTCAGCCCCGAGAAGATCGGCCAGCTCGCCCACGTCAAGTTCCTCAAGGACCTCGACGGCGTCCGCGCCCACATGAAGAAGCACGCGGCCATCGTCGGCCCGCGCTTCGAGCTCGTGCAGCGGAAGCTGGCCGACGGCCTGGCGAACACGGGCGTCGCCACCTGGACGAACCCCAAGGGCGGCTACTTCGTGAGCTTCGACGGCCCGGAGGGCTCCGCCAAGGCCATCGTGGCCCTCATGGCCGAACTCGGCGTCAAGCTCACCGGCGCCGGCGCAACCTGGCCCTACGGCGAGGACCCCAGGGACACGAACATCCGCATTGCCCCGACCTACCCCTCGCTCGATGAGCTCGGCCAGGCGCTCGACGTCTTCGTCGTCGCCGTCAAGCTCGTGAGCGCCCGCCTCGCCAAGGCCGCCCGCTAACCCTGGGACAAAAGGGACGGGGGATTTTGTCCCAAAATGAGGAGCGTCTCCACAACTTGGGACAAAATCCCCCGTCCCTTTTGTCCCAACTCGGGATTTTTGAGTCCGCGAGAGCCCTTCCCGCCACGGGAGGGGCTCTCGTGCCATACTCTATAGGCTTATGGGCATACTGCCCAAGGATGTGAGCGACAAGAAGGGACGCCATCGCATGGCGAAGAAGAGCACCAACAAGAGCGACAACATCGGCCTCGGCGGGAAGATCCTTATCGTCTTCTTCGCCATCCTCATGGCCGCGTCGCTTATGCTTCCGTCTTTCGCCGCCATCTTCTCGTCGAGCCAGGGCGGCTCCTCCACCTCCGAGCAGCAGTCCGCGAGCGTCACCGACGTCGCGAGCGCCGACGCCAAGTACACCGACGTCGTTGCCTCCCTCGAGGAGAAGTACTCCTCCGACCCCACGGACCTCGCCACCCTGCTCAACCTGGGCAAGGGCTACATGACCTGGGGCGTCTACGTGCGCTATTTTGGCTCCACGGACGCCGACACGAGCCACGCCAACGAGCTTCTGAGCAAGGCCGTCAAGTACTACGACGAGTACCTCGCCATCAAGGACTCCAACGCCGTCCGCTGCGACAAGGCAATGTGCGCCTTCTACCAGCAGGACGGCACCTCCGCCCTAAACCAGCTCGAGGAGCTGACCGCCTCCGCCCCCGATTACGGCCCCGCCTGGGCAAACCTCGGGCTTCTTTACGAGGCCTCCGGCAATACCGATGCCGCCAAGGAGGCGTACACCAAGGCGCAGGAGACCGACCCCGACGACGAGTACGGCGCCAAGTCCTACGCGACCCAGCGCCTTTCCGCCATCGAGTCCGCCGAGAGCGGCGACTCCTCCGGCGACTCCGCCTCGTCGGATTCAACGTCAACCACCGGCTCGTCCGCGACGGGCTCCCAGGGTCTTTCCGACACCTTGGGCAGTCTCTCGGGCACGGGCCTCTAGGCCCCTCTTAAGGAGGAAGATATGAGCCTTTCCATCAACACCAGCGTAGATGCGGCACGCGTTCTCGTCGAGGGCGAGGTCGACGTCTCGAACGCCGACGAGCTGCGCAACGCTGTCGACGCCGCGCTCGTGCTCGACGCGCCCGAGGTTACCGTCGACCTTTCGCAGGTGCCCTACATCGACTCGACCGGCATCGGCGTCCTTGTGGGCGCCGCCCATCGCGCGGCGGACGCCGGCAAGAAGCTCGTTGTTGCGAGCCCCCAGAAAAACGTGGCCCGCGTGCTGGGCCTGCTCGGCGTTGCCGACGACCTCAATATCAGGCAGTAAACGAAGGGAACCCCACCAGTGTTTGGCATCGGAGAAACAGAGCTCGTACTCATCCTGCTCTTTGCGTTCATGATTTTCGGACCCGACAAGCTTCCCGGCATGGGCAAGACCCTGGGCCGCGCCCTGCGCCAGTTCCGCAACGCGCAGGAGGGCTTCACGCAGGTCGTCCAGACCGAGATCGTCGACCCCGCCACCGAGGCGATGAGCGACAACCCCAAGAAGCCCAACCGCAAGCGCGTCGAGTTCGACGAGGACGCCGACATCGAGGGCGGGCAGGAGGGTGCCGCCGCCAAGCGCACCGAGACCTTCGCCGAGCGCAAGAAGCGCCTCGAGGCCGAGCGCAAGGCCCGCGAGGCCGCCGAGAAGCAGGCCGCCGCTGCGAGCGATGAGGCCGCCGACGCCCCCGCCGCCGAGGCCGCCAAGAAGGACGAGCCGGCCGAGGAGGCCCCGAAGAAGCCCTCCGTCGCCGATCTCTACTCGATGAAGCGCCCCGCCGCCGAGCCCGAGCCCGCCGCCGAGAACGCTGACGCTGAGGCCGCCCCGTCCGAGCCCGACACCCAGAAGGAGGCCTAAGCCATGCCCATCGGTCCCGCACGTATGCCCCTGTTCGACCATCTCGGCGAGCTCCGACGCAGGGTCACCATCATCGTGATGTCCGTCATCGTCTGCGCCGTCATCGTCTACTTTGCCACCCCAACCCTCATCGAGATCATGATGGAGCAGATCAGCGAAGCCATGCGCGGCGGCCAGCTGACCGTCCTCACGGCGCTCGGCGGCTTCACCATCCGCTTCAAGGTCGCGTGCTTCTTTGCCGTGATCATCTGCACGCCGATTATCATCTGGGAGGTCATGGGCTTCTTTCTGCCGGCGCTTAAGCCCAAGGAGCGCAAGTGGGTCGTCCCGACCGTCGCCGCCATGGTCGCGCTCTTCTTCTTCGGCATGATCTTCTGCTACTTCATCATCCAGCCCGCCGCCTTTGGCTGGCTGCTCGACCAGACCTTCGAGTTCGCCAACTCCATCGCGGACGCCGAGGACTACCTCAACATCTATATGATGCTCGAGATCGGCTTCGGCATCGCGTTCCAGCTGCCGCTCGTGATCTTCTATCTCACGATCCTGCACCTCGTTCCCTACTCCACCCTGCGCGGCCAGTGGCGCTACGTCTATGTGGGCCTCATGGCGCTCTCGGCCATCGTCACCCCCGACGCGAGCCCCGTGACCATGGTCCTCATGTTCGCCGCGCTCATCGCGCTGTATGAGGTCGCGCTCGCCGTCGCACGCTACGTGCTCATCGCCCGCGACGGCAAGGCATCGCTCAAGTGGACGCGCGAGGACTACGAAAAGCACGCCTTCGAAGAGGAATAAACAATCCGTGCAAACCATGACGGGCGGCAAGGGAGACCTTGCCGCCCGTTAACTTCTCTATATAATGTGCGCACGGGAGCGCCCCGCCGCGGACGCAAAGGCACCACAGATAGTTAGGATCCACCCTTGAAGCTCATCGTCACCGAGAAGAACGACGCCGCAGGCCAGATCGCCCGCCTGCTCTCTGAGTCGGGCAAGCCCAAGGCGGACAAGGTCTATGACACGCCCGTCTACCGCTTCCGCATGGGCGGTGAGGACTGCGTGACTATCGGCCTGCGCGGGCACATCCTTCAGCCCGACTTCCCGACAGAGCTCAAGTTCAACGACTCCGAGGGCTGGTTCGCCGTCGATGCAGAGGGCGAGATCATGCCTGCCGACCTGCCCGACGGCCTCGAGCGCCCGCCTTACAAGTCCAAGCGCAAGCCGTACCTCAAGGACGGCATCGACATCAAGGGCTGGAAGATCGCGAGCCTCCCGTACCTCGTGTGGGCCCCGATCCAGAAGCTCCCGGCCGAGAAGGGCATCATCCGCTCCCTCAAGAACCTCGCGAAGAAGGCCGACTCCGTGGTCATCGGCACCGACTTCGACCGCGAGGGCGAGCTCATCGGCTCCGACGCCCTGCGCCAGATTCTCGACGTGAACCCGGACGTGCCTGTTTCCCGAGCGCGCTACTCCGCCTTTACCAAGGCCGAGATCGACCACGCCTTCGCGAACCTCGTCGACCTTGACCAGGACCTCGCCGATGCGGGCGAGAGCCGCCAGTACATCGACCTCATCTGGGGCGCCGTCCTTACGCGCTACCTCACCACGGCTCGTTTCTCCGGCCTGGGAAACACCCGCTCTGCAGGTCGCGTGCAGACGCCGACGCTCGCCCTGGTGGTCGAGCGCGAGCGCGAGCGCATGGCTTTTGTGCCCGACGACTACTGGGTGATCTCGGGAGAGGCCGCCCACGCGGGCTCCGACGCCTTCAAGATCACCCACGCCGAGGGCCGCTTCTGGAAGAAGGACGCCGCCGATGCCGCCTGGGGCAAGGTCGCCCATGCCCACGAGGCCACGGTCAAGGACGTCGAGCGCAAGAGCCGCACCCAGTGCCCGCCCGTGCCCTTCAACACCACGAGCCTCCAGGCCGCGGCGGCGGCCGAGGGCATCAGCCCCGCGCGAACCATGCGCCTGGCCGAGAGCCTCTATATGGACGGCCTCATCTCGTATCCCCGCGTCGACAACACCGTCTACCCGAGCTCCCTCGACCTCAAGGATTGCGTGCGCACCATCTCCAAGGTGCCGCAGTACGCCTCGACCTGCCAGGCGCTTCTTGGCCAGCCCAAGCTCACCGCCACCCGCGGCAAGCAGGAGACGACCGACCACCCGCCCATCTACCCCACGGGCGCGGCCGACCCCGACAAGCTCCAGCCCGCGGCGTGGAAGCTCTACAACCTGATCGCGCGCCGCTTCCTCGCCACCCTCATGGGACCGGCGACCATCGAGGGCACCAAGGTCACGCTCGACGTTGCCGGAGAGCCCTTCACCGCGAGCGGAAACGTGCTGGCCAAGCCCGGCTTCCGCTCCATCTACCCCTATGGCCTCAAGAAGGACGACCAGCTCCCCGAGCTCAACGTCGGCGACGTGTGCGACGTCGAGTCGATGGACTTCGCCGCCAAGCAGACCGAGCCGCCCGCGCGCTACAGCCAAGGCAAGCTCATCCAGGAGATGGAGAAGCGCGGCCTCGGCACCAAGTCCACGCGCGCGAGCATCATCGACACGCTCTACCAGCGCAAGTACCTCAAGAACGACCCGTGCGAGCCGTCCCAGCTGGGCATGGCGATCATCGACGCGCTGCACACCTATGCGCCCCGTATCACCACGCCCGAGATGACGAGCGAGCTCGAGGACGACATGAACAAGGTCGCCGAGGGCGCCGACACCCAGACCGACGTCGTCAACCACTCCCGCGCCCTTCTTGCCGGGATGATGGACGGGCTCATCGAGCACACCGAGGATTTGAGCGAGGCCATCGCCGACGCCGTGACCGCCGACGCAAAGATCGGCGTGTGCCCCAAGTGCGGCAAGGACCTCGTGGTCAAGACCTCCGCGAAGACGCGCGGCAGCTTCGCCGGCTGCATGGGCTGGCCGGAGTGCGACGTCACCTACCCGCTGCCGCAGGGCCGCATCGAGGCCCTCGAGGGCGACGCCGCGGTGTGCCCGGAGTGCGGCGCCCCGCGCGTGAAGGTCCACCCCTTCCGCAGCCGCGCCTTCGAGCAGTGCATCAACCCCGCCTGCCCCACAAACGTCGAGCCCGACGTCGATGTCGGCACCTGCAAGGCGTGCGCCGAGGCCGGCCGCGAGGGCAAGCTCATCGCGCACAAGTCCGAAAAGACGGGCAAGCGCTTCATTCGCTGCACGAACTACGAGGAGTGCGGCACGAGCTACCCGCTGCCTGCGCGCGGCAAGCTCTCGGCCACGGGCGAGGAGTGCCCCGACTGCGGCGCCCCGATGGTTGTCGTCGAGACCGCCCGCGGGCCCTGGAAGCTCTGCCCCAACATGGACTGCCCGGGACGCGAGAAGCGCGAGGCCGCCAAGGCCGCGCGCGGCGCAAAGAAAGCCGCCGGCGCAAAGAAGGACGCCGAGAAGAAGGCCCCGGCAAAGAAGGCCGCCGCGAAGAAGACGGCCGCGAAGAAGACCACGGCAAAGAAGTCGAGCGCAAAGAAGGCCACCGCTAAGGCCGAGTAGCGCTTCTTGCCAAGAAAACCGCGGAGCTCCCTCCGGTTTTGCCCAAAACCCGCTCGTTTGAGGTGGTGTTTTGGTCGAATCCGGAGGGAGCTCCGCGTAGCCCGGCGCGCGACGCCCAGCGCGCTACAATTAGAAGGTTAATCAACGGAGGCAGCGAGGTGCCATGAGAGGAATCTTCATCACGCTCGAGGGGGCTGACGGCTGCGGCAAATCGACGCAGGCGGCCCTTCTTGCCGACCGCGCTGAGGCGGCAGGCCGCGAGGTCGTGCGCCTGCGCGAGCCGGGCGGGACGGCCATTAGCGAGAAGATCCGCGCCCTCGTGCTCGATCCCGCCAACGGCGAGATGTGCCCCGAGTGCGAGCTTCTGCTGTTCGAGGCCGCCCGCGCCCAGCTCGTGCGCCAGGTCATAGAGCCTGCGCTCGCGCGCGGTGCCGTCGTCGTGTGCGACAGGTTCTACGACTCCACCTATGCCTACCAGGCTGCCGGCCGCGCTCTCGAGCAGCAGACCATCCGCTCGGGCAACGCGCTCGGCAGCTGCGGGGTGGATCCCGACCGCACGCTCGTGCTCGACATGGAGACCGACGCCGCCCTGGCCCGCGCCACGCGCGACGGGGCCGACCGCATGGAGGCCGAGGGCGTGGCCTTTCAGCGCCGCGTTCGCGAGGGGTACCTGCGGCTTGTGGCCGAGGAGCCCGGACGCGTGCGCAAGGTAGACGCGGAAGGCTCGGTGGAGGACGTCTCGGCGCGGCTCGACGCTGCCTTGGCCGACCTTCTTCCCGAGCTCGCGGGGGAGGGCAGATGAGCGAGGCCCCCGCATCCGTCCCGCGTGCCCTGGCCGCCGTCGCCGACCAGCCGCGAGTCCACGACTTCCTCGCCCGGGCCATCGCCGAGGGTAGGCTGAGCCACGCGTATCTCTTTGTCGGGGCGCCCGGGTCGGGTAAGCTCGACGCCGCGGAGGCGCTTGCAAAGTGCGTCGTGTGCCCCAACGGCGGCGACGCGACCTGCGACGAGTGCCGCCGCGTCTCTCATCACACGCACCCCGACGTGCACTGGCTCGCCCCGGCGAGCGCCACGGGCTACCTTGCCGACCAGATACGCGACCTGATTGCCGACGTGAGCCTGGCGCCCATGCGCGCGAAGGCCAAGGTCTACATTATTGATCGCGCCGACCTTATGCGCGGCACGGCGGCAAACGCGCTGCTCAAGACCCTCGAGGAGCCGCCGGCGGGCGTCGTCTTTGTTCTCTTGGGCCGTACCGTCGCGGCGATGCTGCCCACCATCGTGAGCCGCTGCCAGGTCGTGCCGTTCCGCGTGACCTCGCCCGACGCCGCGTTGCAGGCGGTCCTTCGCGAGTCGGGGGCCTCCGAGCGCGAGGCCCGCATCGCCCTTGCCGTCGCGGGCACTCCGGCGCGCGCTTGCGACTTCCTCAACTCAACGAGCCGCCGACAGGTCCGGCGTCTTGTCGTGAGGACCATCGGCGAGCTTGCCCGAGACGATTCGTGGGACGTCATCAAGTCGGCGGGCGAGATCGTGGCCGCCGTCAAGGTTCCTCTTGCAGACATCAAGGACGCTCAGGACGCCGCCGTCAAGGAGAGCTCCGACTTCCTCACCAGCGCCGCCCTCAAGGCCGTGGAGGCCGCGAATAAGCGCGAGCTAACTGCCCGCGAGCGTTCAGGTATGATGGAGGCCATCGCCGCCGCCGAGTCGATGCTGCGCGACGTCCTTCTGACCTGCGAGGGAGTGGGCGCCCCCATAGTCAACTCGGACGCGGCCGACGCCGTCGCGCGCATCTCGGCGTATGCCTCGACGTCCGGCGTCCTCGCCGCGCTCGCCGCGTGCTCCGACGCCGCGAAGCATCTTTCCAGGAACGTTTCCGCGCAGCTCACCCTCGAGGTTATGCTGCTTGCCATAAAGGAGGCACTCTAAATGCCCAACGTTATTCCCGTTAAGCTCGAGTACTCGGTGCACGAGCTTTGGTTCGACCCCTCCGGCACGGGCGCCCAGGAGGGCGACCACGTCATCGTGCAGACCGAGCGCGGCCGCGAGATCGGTTTGGCCGTCGGCGACGCGCAGTCGCTGACCAACGACGAGTTGACGCTCGCCATCGGCCACGCCCAGCTCAAGAACGTCATCCGCATCTGCACCGACGACGACCTCGACCTGGCTGACGAGCACGCCCGCCGCGGCGACGAGTCGATGCCCATTTTCCGCCGCCTCGTGGCCACCTCGGGCCTCGAGATGAAGCCCGTGGGCGTCGAGTACCTCTTCGACGAGGAGAAGGCTGTCTGCTACTTCGCGGCCGAGGACCGCGTGGACTTCCGCCAGCTTGTGCGCGACCTTTCGCGCGAGCTGCGCGTCCGCATAGATATGCGCCAGATCGGCGTTCGCGAGGAGGCCGCCATCGTGGGCGGCTACGGCCACTGCGGCCAGGAGCTGTGCTGCCGCCGCTTCGCCGTGAGCTTCGACCCGGTGAGCATCCGCATGGCCAAGGAGCAGGACCTGCCGCTCAACTCCACCAAGATATCGGGCGCGTGCGGCCGCCTCATGTGCTGCCTGCGCTACGAGTTCGAGGCCTACCGCGACTTCAAGAGCCGCGCCCCCAAGCGCAACGCCGTCATCGACACGCCGCTCGGCAAGGGCAAGATCGTCGAGTACAACACCCCTAAGGAGCAGATCGTCCTGCGCCTGGAGGGCGGCAAGACCATCCGAGTGGACCTCGCCGACATGACCGCCTCCGAGGCCGCGTGCAAGAAGTCCCGGGAGCTCGGCTGCGCGTGCCGTCCCGACACCGTCACGCGCGAGGTGCTCGATCGTTTGCAGTCGCCCGACGTGCAGATGGCGCTCGCCGAGCTCGACCGCAAGAACGGCGTCGCGCCCGTCGAGGGCCCCGACGCGAGCGACATCTTCGTCGAGACCAAGAAGCGCCGTCGCCGCGGCGGGGAGGAGGGCGCGGGCCAGGGCGGTCAGCGCCAGGGCCAGGAGCAGCAGAGGCGCGAGCGCCGCCAGCGCGGCGAGCAGCAGGCTCCTGCCGAGCAGGAGGGCCGTCGCCGCAAGCGCCGCGCCCCCGGCGACGGAGGCAAGCAGGCCGGTGCCCCCGCGCACATGAAGCCCGAGGGCGAGGCGAAGTCCGGCGCTACCAGGCGCAGGCACCACCGTGCCGAGGGCGCGGACGGCGCCCAGGCGCCCGAGCAGCGCCAGCAGCCGCGCGGCGGCGGGATGCGCCCGACGCGCCGTCGCCGTCCCGGCGACAAGGGCGGCGCCGCGGCCCAGCAGCAGGGCCAGACGCCCAAGCAGCAGGGGCAGGGCGGCCAGGCCGAGGGCGGCGAGGCCAAGCCGCGTCGCCGCAGGCGCCGTCGCGGCGGCCAGGGCGGAAACCAGGGCGGCCAGTCCACCGCCTCCGCGGAGTAGGAAGGGGTACTCCAATGATCGACCCGAACGATTTCCGCGACCTCGTCGAGGGCGCGCGCACGTATCGCCGCTTTAGCGGCGAGCCGGTGTCCGAGGACGAGCTTTGCGAGCTTGTGGACGCCGCGCGCCTCTCGCCGTGCGGCAACAACATGCAGCTTCTGCGCTTCCGCGTCGTGAGCGCCGATGACGCCGACGCGGCGCAGACGGTTTTCTCGCACCTCCACTGGGCAGGCGCCCTCAAGGACTGGGACGGCCCGGAGCCGGGCGAGCGCCCGGGCGGCTACATCGTCGTGTGCCTGCCGGAGAAACTCGCCGCCAACCCGATTCGCCTGATCGATACCGGCATCGCGAGCCAGTCCATTGTGCTCGCCGCCGCGACGCGCGGCCTCGGGGCCTGCATGCACAAGAGCTACGACGCGAGCCTTGCCGACGACCTGGGCCTTACCAAGTCCGGCTATGCCGTCTCGATGGTCATAGCGCTCGGCCCCCGCGCCGAGAAGATCGTGCTCGAGCCCGCGACGACCGACCACGGCCTCGTCTATTGGCGCGAGCCCGACGGCTCCCACCACGTCCCCAAGCTCTCCCTCTCCGACCTGCTAATTCAGCCTGTCTGATTTGGCAGTCATTTTTGCCTGGCTGGATACCGCGGCAAGCACAATGAAGGTCCCGAGTCGCCAATCTCAGCGGCTCGGGACCTTCTTTCTGAATGCCGGCTTCGGTGGACGGCTGCCTAGCAGAGCGGCGTGACGTCGAGGTCGAGCGAGCTCGCCGCAAGCGCGTCGTCCCCGCCGAACACGCAGACGCCGGCCGCAGGCTCCTTGTCGGCGAGCGCCGCCGCGAGCGCGCGGATGTCGTCCGTGGTCACGGCGAGCTCCTCGGCACGCACCTTGTCGCGCCAGCCGGGCTCCTTCTGGTTGAATCGGGCGATGTCCTGTCGGCGAGCGAGGGCGCGGGGCTTGGTCGGCGCGTCGTGTGCGGCGACGGTGCTCACGATATAGCCCGCGAGCTCGTCCTCGCTGCCGTCCCAGCCGGCGAGCCACGCCGCGCAGCCGTCGTAGCGCTCAAGGGTCGCGTCGATTGCCGGGTCGCGGAACGACCAGAAGGAATGCTCGCCCGTGCTGCCGCGACGGAAACCGGTGCCATACGCGCCGCCCTTGACGCGGACCTCGTTCCACAGGTAGTCGTAGGTGATCGCGCGCGTGGCAACGTGCCAGCAGCCGACGGTGCCGGTGTCGACGGCGGACGGCGCGGTCGCGCGCGTGACGTAGCTCACGTTCGACGGGATCGAGAAGCCCTCGTTGCGGGCACCCGCGGCATGGACGTCGAGCACGTGGGCGGCCTTCTTGCCGGTCTTTGGCAGTCCGAGGTCGCCGGCGGCGGCCCAGTAGCGATCGCGGTCGGCGGCGGCGCCGATGAAGCTCACCGTGACCTCGTCTGCGGTGAACACGCGCTCGCAAAGCTCGGCGAGCTTGGCGGACAGCGCGGCCTTGCGCTCGTCCCAGTTGGCCAGAAGCTCGCGCAGGAACAGATAGAAGTCGACGCCCCCCATAAGCCCGCTCGCCTTGGCGGCGGCAGAGAAGTACGTGTTTGCGCGCAGGATGCCCGCTGCGTGGCCGGAGCTCACGAAGTACTGCTCGAGTGCGATCTTGCGCTGCGTGAGAATGTCTCGGATGTCGTCGAGGTCGCTGAAGTCAGTGGAGCCCCACACCTCGCGCGGGATGTCCGCCAGGCGCTCGACCTTGTCGGAGAGAGCCGAGGCGCCCACGACGAAGGTGGGCACGGCGGCCGCAAGGTCGTCATTGGGCGCGTAGGTCTCCACAAAGAAGTCCAGCCCGCCGAGGTTCGTCTCGATGAGGGTGTCGAGGTCGGAGGCGGAACGGCTGCGGGTATCGAGCTTGCCGAGCAAGTCGGAAAGAAGCCCGATGTAGGGAAGCTCGTCTGCCGTGCAGCGGCGCAGGTCGAAGTAGTGGTACACGTATGCGATCCCATGGGTGTCGAGCTCGTGCGCGATGCAGGGCAGCGGCGCCTCGACCATGGGGGCGTCCGGCTCAGGCGTGGGGTCCTCGATGTCTGCCACGTGGAGCTGCGGCAGCTTGGCCAGGGCCTCGGGCGAGTCCGGGGCCTCCTGCTCGGCGCGAAGAGCGGCGACCTCTGCCGCCACGGCGGCGAGCTCGGCATCGCTCATCTGGGCGCGCTTGTCCGCGAGCTCCGCCTGCTCGTCGGCAGCGTCGCCGTCTTCCACGGGAACGAGCTCCACCTCGGCGCTGTGGCAGCTCTCGCAGACGAGCTCGTGCAGGAGCTGCTCGAACCCGCCGTCGAGCATGCCCTTGACCTCGGCGAGCGCCTCCTCATAGTGGACATAGTCGAGCGGGCGCTCGTCGTCGTAGAGCCACGACGACATCACCGTCATGCTCAGCGCGACGCCGTCGGGGTAGCCGCCCCAGTCGCCCTCGCGCAGGTTGAACTCGGCCTGGGCCAGCGCCGCCTCGAGCTTCTCGCGCGGGATGCCGTCCTCGGCGAGGCGGCGGCACTCGCCCTCGAGCAGCGCGCGGAACTCGCCTGCCCGGCCCGGGCGCACGCCCTTCAGCGTGAACATGGCCTGCGGCTGCAGGACGCCGTCGATGAGGGTCGCCTCGAAGTCGTCGGCAAGGCCGGCGTCCATGACGGCGCGCTTGAGCGGCGACTCGTTCGACCCGGTCAAGGCGTCAAGAAGGACGTCGACCGCGAGCACACGCGCGCGGTCGGCGGCGGTGCCGATCACGTAGCTCACGCCGACCTCGGCGTTGCTCTCTGCCGTGGCCATCCTGATGACGCGGCGCTCGGGCGCGACGGGTGCCTGGAGAGCGAGCGGGTTCGGGGTGCCGGCGTCTCGGCGGCAGGCCCTGGTAAAGCGCGCGTCGATGAAGGCGAGCTCGCGCTCGATGTCGAGGTCGCCGTAGAGCACGGTGTAGCTGTTCGCGAGGTCGTAGTGGCGCGCGTGGGTCTCGAGGAACTTCTCGTAGGTGAGGCCGGGGATGGCGCGGGGGTTGCCGCCCGACTCGAAACCGTAAGCGGTGTCGGGGAACAGCGCGCTGGAAAGCGACTGGTAGAGGACGTCGTCCGGGTCGGAGAGCGCACCCTTCATCTCGTTGAACACGACGCCGTTGTAAGAAAGACGCGCCTCTACGCCCTCGCCCTCGACCTCGAGGTGCCAGCCCTCCTGCTCAAAGATGCGGGGGCGGTTGTAGATCGCCGGGTGCAGGACGGCGTCGAGGTAGACGCCCATGAGGTTCTCGAGATCTGCCGTGTTCGTCGATGCCACGGGGTACATCGTTTTGTCGGGGAAAGTGAGCGCGTTCAGGAAGGTCTGCATGCTCGTTTTGAGCAGGTTGACGAAGGGTTCTTTGACAGGGTAATCGTCCGAGCCGCAAAGCACCGAGTGCTCGAGGATGTGGAACACGCCGGTGTCGTCGGCGGGCGGGGTCTTGAACGCTATGGAGAAGGATTTGTTCGCGTCGTCGTTGGAAAGCCACATCAGGCGCGCGCCCGTGGCCTCGTGGCGCATGACGTGGGCCTGACCGCCGATCTCGCGGACGGCCTCGACGCGCTCGACAATGAATCCGGAATGGCTTGTGCCCACGGCGAGCGCCGCGTCGGGGGACAAGTTGTCCTTCTTTGCCATGATGCTCCTTTTTGCTCGTATTTTTTATATTCGAAGGATACCGCAGACATAGGGGTGTTACCCTATCTGGGCCGATTGCGAACAGGAGTTGAAACATGTCCGACCAGCCTGATCATACGAAGACCGTCGAGGACCACTCGCGCGTTCGCCGCGGCATGGCAGGCATCATCGTGGGCGCAACGCTGTGGGGCGTCAACGGGACGGTGCAGAGCTGGCTCATGCGGACCTACTCCATCGACCCGCTGTGGCTCGCGTGCATCCGCGAGCTCACCGCGTGCTGGCTGTTCCTCGCCGCCGCGGCAGCCACGTCTAAGGGCAGACAGCGGATCCGCGGCGTCGTGCGCGACCGCCGCGGCATGCTCGAGATCGTCGTCGTCGCCTTCGGCGCGATCCTCTTCTCGCAGATCTCGTATCTGCAGGCCATCAACTGGACGAGCTCAGCCATGGCGACCATCATGCAGAGCCTCGGCATGGGCCTCGTCCTCGCGTGGACCTGCCTGCGCGGCCGCCGCGCGCCGTCCCCCAAGGAGGCGATCGGCCTCGCGCTCGCGTTCGTCGGCACCTTCCTCATTGCCACGGGCGGAGACCCTAGCCAGCTCAGCCTGCCCTTTATGGGCCTTGTCTGGGGCCTTACATGCGCGGCGTCGGCCGCGGTGCTCGCCGTCCTCCCAGCGCAGACGATGAAGCGCTGGGGCAACTTCACCGTGAACGGCCTCGCGTTTCTGGTCTCGGGGATCACCCTGCTGGTCTTCTATCGCCCGTGGGAGCACATACCCGTGCTCGACGGCGCCGCGATCGCGGCGATCGCCTTCGCCGTGGTGGTCGGAACCTTCGGGAGCTACACGCTCTACCTGCAGGGTGCCCAGGATGCTGGCTCGATGCGCGCGTCGCTGCTCGGCACCGCCGAGCCCATCGCCGCCACCATCTCGACCGTGGTCTTCCTCGGCACGAGCCTCGCCCCCACCGACTTCGTCGGATTCGCGATGATCCTCGCGATGGTGTACCTCACGGCGTAGCGCGCCGCGCTTCGGGCGGCGTCCTTCTTGCCCGCGCTCTTCTTTCCGAATCGAGGTCCCTCCTGTTTGACCCATTTTCATGCCCCAAAAGCGGCAAAACGGGCAAAGCAGGAGGGAGCTCGGCTATTCCGATGATCTTACCCGAGGCCATACGCCTCAAGCGGCACCTCCACGCGCGCCGGCCCGTCTTCAACGGAGATGATCGGCCCTCGAACCTTCGGCACGCCGAACGTGGACAGCAGCCTATCGAATGTCCAGGCATCGCCTACGTCCTCCATCGAGAAGCGCACGATGAGGTTTCCCTCGATGCTGATCCTTGATTCGCGCCTGCGCTCCTCCCGCAGCTTCGATAGCGCGTCTTTTCCACCGTTCATCTGCGGGTCTGTGTACTTCTCTGCTCCGTCGAGCTCGCCGTAGACGATGCCGCCTGGGAGCTCCCACTTGAAATCGACGAAGTACGGCCGTCGCGATATCGGGTCGCAGACCTTCGCTTGGAGGTCGGGCAAGGCAAAGCCGAGCTCATACATGGCGGCTCGGGCAATCGACTCCCCGCCGCTCCCCGCGCGGCCGTCGGCGAGCTTTGCCACGAGTCGAGCTCGCTCGATCCCGATGCACTCTTCCGGAGAGGCCTTGACATAGTCAATGAGCTGCTGTTTGGTCATCCTGCCTGTGGCCAATGCGGAGTCCGCCACTGCCAGCGCGTCGCGCAGCGGCAGGTCTCGGGCGCAATCGAAGACAGTTCTGGGCAAAGAAGTCGCGTAGACGTACGAAGCGATCTCCGGCTCGTCGTTTTTGACGTATCGGGTAAGGACGCGGCCGCGGTAGCGGCGCCTGCCGCCGTGAGCATCCGCGATCTCGAGCGGTCCGATATGCCTGTACGAGACGGAGAGCCCATGGGCGATGGCGGCCGATGTGCCGGAGTAGACCCAATCCTCGTGGAAGTCGCGCATTCCGTGCATGACCCAGATCCGTCGCTCGGCGGGGGTGAGCTCCGACCATCTTTGGGCATCGGCGTAAAGGTGCGGCAGGGGAGAGACGAGCGTCCCGGCATCAACCCTTCGCTGCATCACGCGCTCGTAGTTCCTGTTGAGCGAGACGGCGCAGGAATCCCTGCAGCTCGCCTCGTGGATCAAGCATTGCACGTCACGGTCCATCTTTGCCGACACGATGCCCTCCCTCCCCGAAGCGGTGAGGGTAATTCTCCCCAGCGAGGCCGCCTTTGAAACCCGTGGGCGCGGAATAAAAGAGCTCCCTCCTGTTTGACCCATTTACGCGCCTCTAAAGGGGCAAAAATGGGTCAAACAGGAGGGAGCTTGCGCGTACAGACAGATAGAAAGAAGTGCGCCGCTTGAAAGAAGTGCGCTCGGATCGCCTCTACGCGAGGAGCGCGAAGTACACGATGACGACGACGCCGAGGACGATGCGATACCAGCCGAACGGCTTGAAGTCGTGCTTGCGGATGAAGCTCATGAGGAAGCGGACCACAATCAGCGAGACGACGAACGCCACGACGCAGCCAACGAGCAGGATGGCCGTCTCGCCGGCGGCGAAGGCGTTGCCCTTGAGGAAGAACTTGACCAGGCGCAGGCCCGAGGCGCCGAACATCACGGGAATCGCGAGGTAGAACGTGAACTCGGCGACCGCCGTGCGGGAGCAGCCGAGCAGAAGGCCGCCGATGATGGTGGAGCCGGAGCGAGAAGTGCCGGGGACCATCGAGAGCACCTGGAAAAGGCCGATGCCGATGGCGGTCTTCCAATCGAGCTCATGGACGTCCTGGATGCGCGCGTCGGCGTCGGCGAGCTCGGAGCGGGTTGCGATCTCGGCGGTCGTCGCCGTCACGGCGAAGTGCTTGGGCGCCGGGCGCAGCTGGCCGGTGCCCGTGCCGGGCAGCGATGACGAGGCCTTCTCCTCGCGCGCGTTCTCGATCACGATGAAGGCGATGCCGTAGGCGATGAGCGCCGCGGCCACGACGAAGGGGCTCCCGAGGTGCTCCTCCATCCAGTCGTCGAGCGGGATGCCGATGACGGCGGCGGGGATGCAGGCCACGACGGTCTTTCCCCACAGTGCCCAGGTCTGGCGCTTCTCGAAGCCCGTCTTGCTCGGCGAGAAGGGATTGAGCTGGCGGAAGAAGATCACGCAGACCGCCAGAATGGCGCCGAGCTGGATGACGACGAGGAACATGTTCCAGAAGTCGTCCGACACGTTCATGGTCAGAAACTGATTGAGCAGCAGCATGTGGCCGGTCGACGAGACGGGCAGCCATTCGGTGATGCCCTCGACGACGCCGAAGACGGCGGCCTTAATGAGCTCGATGAAGTCCAAAACTCCTCCTTGTGGTTGAGTGCCCATCCACTTTGCGGCAGCGGGGGATGCCTTTACGTCGGCGTCGGGGCGAAGGCAGCGAAAAACCACGCCCACAGGCGCATAATCCCCGTTGGCGGCACGCGCAGGTGGATAAATAGTGTTAACCCTCAAGTAAAGGTATAGTGTTAGGGTTAGTTTTTACCGAAAGCCCGGCTCTATTCTGGGATCCCGGACACGAAGGCCAACGCTTGTCTGACGCAAAACACATGCCGGTCGCCCGCCTCATGGCGCTTCCTCTCGCGCTCGCCGTAGCCTCTACCACGAGCTTTACGCTGGCAGCGAGCCCGAAGGTGGCCCTTGCCGAGACCGACGAGGCGCTCCAGCAGCGTATCGAGGAGAGCGGCACCGCCTACGACGAGGCGCAGCAGCGCGTCGCCGAGCTCCAGGCAAAGATCGACGCCAACGAGGAGCGCATCGCCCAGATCGAAGCCGAGCTTCCCGGAAAAAAGCTGGCGGCCGCCGAGTCGATCCGCGCCATCTATAAGATGCACCAAGGCACCAATGGCCTTATCGACCTGATCCTTTCCAGCTCTGACTTCAACGAGGTCATCACCAACATCCGATACCTCGACACGGTGGCCGAGCATAACAACGCCGCCATCGACGAGCTCGTGAGCATGAGCACCGAGCTCGACCAGACTCGCGAGGCCCTAAACTCCGAGAAGGCCCAGGCCGAGGCCGACGCGGAAAGCGCCAAGCAGGCAATGGACGATGCCGTCTCGGCCCGTCAGCAGCTTGAGGCCGAGCGCGCGGCGCAGGCGGCGGCCGAAGAGCAGGCTGCCCGCGAGGCCATCGAGGCCGCGCGCAAGGAAGCCGAGGAGCAGGAGACCAACTCCGGCAACCAGACTCCCACCTTTACCACCAACTCCGGCACCACCACCGAGGTCAAGGTGCCCGAAAACACCAACTCTGGTACCGTCGAGTGGTCGGAGAAGGATAACTTTGTAAACAATTGGACCCCGCGCATCGACGCGTACCTCGCGGGATCGCCCCTAGCCGGCCACGGCCAGACCTTCGCCGAGGCGGCGTGGGATTACGGCGTCGACCCGAGGTTCTCGCCTGCCATCAGCTGCGTCGAGAGCTCAAAGGGCGCCGTGTGCTTCCGTCCCCACAACGCTTGGGGCTGGGGCAACGTCAGCTGGCCTGACTGGGACACCGCCATCCGCGACCACGTCGCCGGCCTGGCGGCGGGCTACGGAGGCCAGCTCAGCGTGGCAGCCGCCCAGAAATACTGCCCGCCCACCTGGCAGGCATGGTACGCCTCGGTCCTTTCGGAGATGAACCGCATCTAATGATTTTACATGCACAAAAGAGCTTTGCCGTCCGCGCCGGCCTGACCGCCGCCCTCGCCCTTACCCTTGCGATGCCCGGCGTCGCACGGGCCACCTCGCTCAGTGAGCTCCAGGCCCGCATCGACGAGAGCAACGGTGCCTACAACACCGCTGTCGCGCATGCGAATGAGCTCCAGGAGCAGATCAACGCCAACGAGACGCGCCTCGCCCAGATCGAGGAGGAGCTCCCGGCAAAGAAGGACGCCGCCGCCAAGTCCCTGAGGGTTTCTTACAAGATGCAGGCCGGCAGCGGCGACCTCATTCAGCTTTTGCTCTCGAGCGAGGATTTCAACGAGGTCATCTCCACCCTGCAGTACCTCGAGAAGATCACATCCCACAACAACGCCGCCGTTGAGGACCTCGCGCAGGCCACCGACGAGCTCGAGCAGGTCCAAAGCGCGCTTGCATCCCAGAAGGCGCAGGTTGACAGCGAGGTGCAGAGCGCCCTTGCGTCCCTGACCGAGGCCAACGACGCCCGCGATCAGTACGAGGCCCAGATGGCTGCTCAGCAGGCGGCCCAGGTGCGCCAGGCGGCCGCGCAGCAGCAGGGCGCCGAGCAGCAGGGCGCGGGGCAGCAGAGCACTGAGCAACAGGGCGCTGAGCAGCAGGGCGCATCCGGCGGCGACTCTGCGACCAAGTCCGATTCCTCCGCGTCCCAGGACGTCGAGACCGACGGCGAGTGGATGTGCGGCCTGGCCTCCGGCTACGACGTGGACAACAACACCGGCGGATCCGCCACGGCGTCCGGCGCCATCCTCACGAGCGACTCCGTGACCGTCGCCGTCCCCGCGAGCCAGCGCTATCTCCTCGGCCGCACGGTCGAGATTCGCTACGGCGGAAAGACCATCACTGCAACCGTTACCGATACGGGCGGCTTTGCGAGCTACGGCCGTGTCCTCGACCTCGCCGGCGGCTGCTGGAAGGCGTTCGGCTTCTCCAGCTGCTACGACTGGGGCGTCCGTGCGGTTCAGTACCGCTTCCTGTAGGGCACTTTTTATAGGCTTATAGGCGACTCAGGCGGTCGGCTTCCCAGTTGGGAGGCCGACCGTTTTTCTCCCGTCACCGCGCCAAAAAAGGGCGCCCGCCGGCGATTCCATTCCGACGGGCGCTTGCGCTTCTATGGGGTACTCGGCGTTTCGCGCCGCCTACAGCGAGGTGGGGACGCGGCTCACGATGAGTTTCATCGTGCCGGAGCAGTCGACGTCGCCGAACGCCGCGGGGATGATGAAATGCGTCCCGCGCTTGACCTCGACACCGGCGACGGTGCCTTCGCCCTCGATGACGCTCACGCAGCGGAACGTCGGGATTGCCGAGAAGACCTTCTCGCCATCGACGTGAATGAGGTCGACGAGGTAACGGTCGGTGTCGGCGAGGTGCTGGATGCCGCCGATGATCGGGGTGGTCACGGCACCGGACTGAATCGGCTCCTGGTCGAAGTCCACGCACTCGATGCTCTGCTTGATGTGCAGCGGGCGGGTGGTGCCGTCGGCCTGCTTACGGTCGTAGTCGTAGACGCGGTAGGTTACGTCGCTGGACTGTTGGGTCTCGAGGATGACCGTGCCGCCCTTGATGGCGTGGATGGTGCCGGGGTCGATCTGGAAGAAGTCGCCCTTGTGGATGGGAACCTCGTTGAGAAGGTCGGACCAGCGGCCCTCGTTGACCATCTGCTGGAACTCGACGGCGTCCTTGGCCTTCTGGCCGACGACGATGGTGCCGCCCTCCTTGCAGCCGAGGACGTACCAGCATTCCTTCTTGCCCAGCGAGCCGTTCTCGTTCTTCTCGGCGTACTCGTCGTCGGGGTGGACCTGGACCGAGAGGTCATCCTTGGCGTCGATGATCTTGATGAGCAGGGGGAACTGCTCGGCCTCGCCGCCGCGGCCGTCGGGGACGGCGCCGAAGACCTCGCGGTGGTTCTCCCAAACCTCCGAAAGGTACTTGCCGTCGAACGTGCCGCCTGCGACCTTACAATCGCCGTTGGGATGCGCCGAGATGGCCCAGCACTCGCCGATCGGACCGTCGGGGATCTTGTAGCCCCAGTCGTCCGCGAGCTCGCGTCCACCCCAAATCTTCTCATGGAAGACCGGCTCGAGGAAAATCAACTCATGGAACTGCTGCGACATTGCTGCTCCTTCGTGATCGGGAATGTCGTTACTATCCTAGCGATGAAAGCGCTCGTCGGGCGTTAGTATGCTCAACTTTTCTTGCGCGGGCCGGGGCGCCGTCGCGCGGCCGGGGTACATGGTTAAAGCCCGTGGATTTCGCGCCGGCGCGGATTCTTCTGTGCCGTGTCGTAGACTCGAGGGCGGACGACTTGGAAAGAAGGGCGGGGTATGAGGCTCTACGGTGGAATTGCAAAGAAACTCGGGTGCGCGGCTGCAACTGCGGCCTGTGCGCTTATGGTCGCGCTCGCGGCGCCGGCGGCGGCGATCGCCGCGGACGTGGCGGCGCCCCTGCAGGCGTCGGTTGACGGCGAGGAGCTGGCGAACCCCACCACAGCACCCGAGACGAACACCCCGGCGGCGTTTTTGGTCGACCGCGACAACGGCCAGGTGCTTCTTGCCAAGGACGCCGACGCGCGCCGCTTCCCGGCCTCGACGACCAAGATCATGACCGCGCTGCTCGTGCTCGAGCGCGCGAGCCTCGACGATGTGGTCACGGTCCAGGCAGACGATTTCTCGCAGCTCAGCGAGGACAGCATGATGAGCGGCATCAAGGCCGACGAGCAGATAACGGTGAAGGACCTGCTGGCCTGCCTGCTGCTTCCGTCCGGCAACGACGCTGCGTACGTGCTCGCCCGCCATGTGGGCGGGACCTGGCAGGGCTTCGTCGACCTCATGAACCAGAAGGCCGCTGAGCTCGGCTGCAAGGACACGCACTTCGCAAACCCCTGCGGCCTGCACGATGACGACCACTACACCACCGCGCGCGACCTCTGCCGCATCTTTGAGGCGGCGCTGGAAGATCCTACGTTCTGCGAGATCGCCGGCAGCGCGACGTGGGAGCTGCCCGTGACGAACAAGAACCCGGCGCGCGAGCTCGAGACCACGGACTTCCTCATCGACCCTGCAAGCGACGCGTATGCGGGCAGCCTTGTGACCGCGGGAAAGACGGGCTACACGCTGGAGGGCGGCAAGTGCCTCGTGGCCAGCGCCCAGAAGGACGGCCGCCACCTCGCCGCCGTCACGCTGGGGGGCGCCAACGACGCCGGCTACGGCGAGCCGACCTCGAACTTCTACGGCATGCGCGACCTCATCAACTGGGGCTTCGACGCCTGGGAGAACACGACTGTGGTCGCGGGCGGCGACGAGCTCGGCCGCGTGGCCGTACGGCTTTCCGAGGACGGGACCTCGGTCGGAGCCGTCGCCGACGGCGATATCGCGGCATTCGTGCCGACGGGCCTCACGCTGGACGACCTCACGATTGCGGCAGACCTTCCCGACGCGCTCACGGCTCCTGTAAAGAAGGGCGATTCCCTCGGGCAGGCGAGCGTGTCCTATGAGGGTCGCGAGCTCGGAACCGTTGCCTTGGCCGCAGAGGCGTCGCTTGCCTGGTCGCCGGTGCTGTTCGTTCGGGATTGGCTCTCCGTGCCCGCGAACCTCGCGATCGTTGTCGGCGCCGCGGTCGCGGTTGTCGCGCTGATCGTCCTTATCGTCGCGTTCGTTCGCAGGCGGAAGGGCGCAGCCTCCGGCAAGCAGCCCAAAAAAGCCGCCTCCGGCAAGCACTTCAAGTCCTGATCGGCGGTCGATGACCTACTTTGAGCGCGGGCGAGCCAAAGACGCCCGCGCTTCTTTGTGCCTGTCGATGGCCGCAAACAGTCGCAAGCGGAATACGCGGTCGAAGACGAGCAGGCCCGCGAGCAGCGCGAGGGAGAGGCCCACGCCTGCCGCGAGCATCTCGCATGAGGTGGTCTGGGGCATGAGGTAGACCTCCTCGAGCAGCTCCCTGAACGCCGGCTGCCACAGCGGCGAGGTGAACGACTGAAGGATATAGAACCCGAGGATGCTCGGCGAGAAGCGCGTTGCCGGCTCGAGCCCCGCGCCCTTCTTTCTGTCGTTTCTGCGCGCAAAGAGCACCGCGGCCGCCGCCATGGCGAACGACAGCGCCGAGGTCGACTTGTACGACGTGGCGTACATGAGCAAAAGCTCGCGCGACCAGCCAAGCTTGCACTCCACTCCGAGCGACACGCCGATTGCCGCTGCCAGCAACGCCGCGGCCGCCCCCGGGCGAAGCCGCACGTCGGCAAGGGCCGCCCCGCCGACGAACGCGGCGAAGTACGTGACCGCGCTCATGAGCTTGCGCCAGTCGAGCAGGTCCCGGTCCAAATCCCCCATGTCAAAGAAAGCTATGTAGGCGTTGACGGCGAACACTGTGGCGATGATTGCGGCCGCGATTGCCTTCGGGTGCCGAAGACGCGCCCACACCCAGCCGATAACGGGGGCGAGCGCCGTGAGCGCAAGGTAGACCCAGATGAACTCGAGCCAGACGAGCAAAGAGGGCAGCTTGTCGAGCGACACGCCCTCAATGGGCACGGCGAGGGCGCTCACGGCGAGAATCAGCGTGAGGTAGAGGACGACCGTTGCCAGCATCTGCTTGACGCGTGTCGCGCTCTTCGCGCGCTGCGCGGCCCAATAGCCGTCCTGTAAGCTCGCCCGCGCCGCCGCCGGCACCAGGAACAGCCCCGATATAAAGAAGAACACGTTGTTCCCGAACGCCCCGAGCAGGTTGAAGAAACCGAGCAGGGGGGTGGCCACGGGGTTGTCGACGATGTAGGCGCCCAGGCCATAAGAGTGCGTGAGCTCGTAAAACCACGGCATGAAGGTGTGGAACACGGCGATGGACGCGGCCGCGACCAGACGCAGCGCCTCAACCCTCGGTTCCCTCGCGGTTTTTCTCGACGTCACCCCTGCTCCTGCCCTGAAGTCCTTCTTTGCGAGAACTCGAGTATACGGCAGCGATCCCGCTCGGGATCGCCCCCGCGCTCCGATGAGGTTTGTAAGCTGAATGTAAGCCTTTCCCTTACAAAGGCCGCTTCAGCTTACGTTCGGCTATGTTTCCCAATCTTTACGCTATTCTAATCGGGTGCTTACATAGGCATGACAGTACAGGGGCGCAGCGGTTCTTAGCGCATGTGTGGAAAAGAGTGCACTTGATTACCCTCTCCGAGTTCTTCGGCCTTTTGGCCTCGAACCCCTTCCTCGTCCTCGTTATGGTGCTGATCTTGGGCACCATCTTCGTCAACGGCGCCACCGACGCGGCGAACGCCATCGCCGAGGTCGTCGGTACCCGTTCTATGGACATCGACGACGCGATCTTAATGTCCGTCATCTGCAACTTCGTCGGCCTCGTCGCCATGACCTTCATCTCGACCGCGGTCGCGGACACCATCTCGGGGATGGTCGACTTCGGCGGCGACTCCCACCTTGCCATGATCGCGCTCGCGGCGTCGACCGTCGGCATCGTTGCCTGGGGCGTTGCCGCGTGGATCTTCGGCATCCCGACTTCCGAGTCCCACGCCCTCATCGCCGGCCTTACCGGCTCGGCCCTCGCCGTCTCCGGCGGCCTTGACGGCGTGAACATGGGCGAGTGGGTCAAGGTCCTCTACGGCCTCGTCCTTTCCACCGTCCTCGGTTACCTTGCCGGCTGGATCATCGCGAAGATCATCCCCATCGCCTGCGCGAACGCCGATCGCAGGAAGGCGAACAACTTCTTTGGCAGGATGCAGATCGCCGGCGCCGCGGGCGTCGCCCTCATGCACGGCGCCCAGGACGGCCAGAAGTTCATGTCGACCGCCATGCTCGCCATCGCCCTTTCCGTGGGAAAGACCGTCGGCGAGATGGGCGGTTTCCCGCTGTGGATCGAGGTCCTCTGCGCGGCCACGATGGCCATTGGCACCGCCATCGGCGGCAAGAAGATCATCAAGAAGGTCGGTATGGAGATGGTCCAGCTCGATAAGTACCAGGGCTTCTCGGCCTCCATCAGCGCGACGATCTCGCTGTTCATCGCCACGGTCACCGGCCTTCCCGTCTCGACTACCCACACGAAGACCGCGGCCATCATGGGCGCCGGCGCGGCCAAGGACATCCGCTCCGTCAACTGGGGCGTCTGCAAGGAGATGGTCCTCACCTGGATCTTCACCTTCCCCGGCTGCGGCCTCATCGGCTACGTCCTCGCCAAGCTCTTCCTCGTGATCTTCTAATCGATCCGATCTAACGACTTTCCAACCGACCGGCCTATCCGGCCACCTCAAAGACAAGGAGCACACCATGGCCCGCACCAAGAAGGAAGACGAGTTCTACACCCTCCTCAAGGATTTCGCCGCCCTCATCGTCGAGACCTCCGAGGAGTACGCCGGCATCATCCACGACTTCCCGAACTCGATGAGCCGCATCCCGCAGATAAAGGTCTTCGAGACCAACTGTGACGAGCGCGTGAAGACCATCATGACCAAGCTCTACACGTCGTTCATCACCCCGCTCGATCGCGAGGACATTTCTGATTTGGCCCTTGCCATGGACGACATCACCGACGCCATGTACGGCGTGACGATGCGCATCGACCTCTTCAACATCCAGGACACCCGCATCGAGGCGGAGCAGATTGCCGACCTCACCGTCCGCGCGGTCAAGGAGCTGCAGGAGATGCTCAACCGCCTGCCCGAATACAACAAGAAGCCCGAGCCCGTCATGGAGAAGGCCATCTCCGTCGGCGACATCGAGGACGAGGGCGACACCGTCTACCAGAACGCCCTGCGCCGTCTGTTCCGCGAGGATGATGCCGCGGCCGACGGCAAGTACGCCGTCACCTGGCTGCGCATCTTCGATCGCATGGAGCAGGTGCTCGATGCCTGCGACGACGCCGCCGGCATCGTGCGCGCTGTCATCATGAAGTCCGCTTAGGGCTGCGGCCGGACAACCGAGACGACACCGAAGGGCCTCGCTTCAGCGGGGCCCTTCTTCGTGGCAAGAAGCGCTTACAATGGACGCTATGGATACGAAGACCCTGACATACAGCGATTACGCCGCCTTCGCGAGGCTCTCGGCCGAGGAACTCGCGGGGCAGTGCGAGGTCCAGGTGTTCCACGCCACCGGGCCGGGCGGCCAAGGCGTGAACACAACGGACTCCGCCGTGCGCACGACGCATGTGCCCACGGGCATCGTCGTGGTGTCGCGCGAGTCGCGCAGCCAGTATCGCAATCGCCAGCTCTGCCTGCAGAAGATCCGCGAGGAGCTCACGCGCCGCTCCCGTCCGCCGAAGGTGCGCCACAAGACCAAGCCGACACGCGGCTCAAAGGAGCGCCGCCTGGCCGGCAAGCGCCTGCGCTCGCAGGTCAAGCGGCTTCGCCGCCGCCCCACGGAGGAGTAGGGGGCTGGCCGGGCGTCCTTCTTGGCGTCAGCTGTTTTGTTGTCCGGTTCCTTTACCTACCTTTATAAAGGCTAATAAAGTATTGAACCATCCACAAAACCCCAGTTGGCAAGAAGGGCCGGCCCGCTCGGCTCGTGTTTACCTACCTTTGCAAAGGTAGGTAAAGTATTAAACTATCCTGCGAGGGCGCTTCTCTTTAGGGAAACCTCCTAGATGTGGTACGTAACCAGCCCGCGCGGGACGTCGACTCCGAAGAGCGCTCTCTCCATGCCGAGGTTGAAGCGCGTTGCCTCAAGCAGCTGCTGGTGCAACGTGCGGGTTTCTTTGTAGAGGGGAGACGCCTCCGATGCGCGCGGGATCTTGCCTTTCAGGAGCCCGGCGAGGTCCCAAAGCCTGCGGAAATCGCGCATCTCGTAGAGGTCAGCCGTGTTGATTGACCAGCCCATGTGCTCAAGTCCCTCAATGCGCCTGCGGTCGCGCGCCGCGTCAAGGTGGAATTCCGAACCGTTGTACTCGAGACCTCTTTGCGCGCCCGGCCAGGCAAGGTCTACGAAGCAGGTCTTGCTTCCGGCTCGTCTGGAAGCAGCTTCGTCAAGCGCGATGGGGTAGTTGAGCTCCGGTGCCTCGAAACCGAGACCTCCGATCGGGGCGGGGAGGCTCAGGCAGCACGAAAGGACCGTTTCCATGGGGGAGCGCGCGCCGTCGCGGACCCATCGCAGCGCGGCTTCCGCCTTCTTTATGCCGCGAAGACCCTCGAGCTGACTGATTGCCTCCGAGATCGCGGTGACTGAAGTGAGCGGCGGCCGGTCGTAGAAACCCGAGATATTGCCAGCGAAGTGCGAGTAGGCGCCGCAGAGCTCGTAGCCGAGCACGACCGCATCGATGAGCGGCAGCTTCATCGCGAGCTGGATGAACACGAGCTCGGGCCCGCACGTGAACGTGTCCCGGTTGATGACGCGCATAAGCCAGCCTGGGTATTCCAGAAGGCCGGCGCTGTGGGTCCGAATGCGGGGGCTTCGCGTCGGGCGCTCCTCTTTGCTTACGAGGAGGTCGAGCGGGTGCGCCCGTATTCCCATGCTCTCGAGGTCCAGCTGGAGCGCGACCTTCGTCTTCGATGAGAAGGGGATTGAGTAGAACGGCTCGCCAAGCGGCTTATCAGGTCCAACCTGTGGCGGGACGGAACGGAGGCGCTCGAGTGCGGTTTTGTGGGAGAAGACGACATAGTGGGGGTACGGCATCCGTCCTCCAATCAACTGGAACGCTATGTGGGTGGGGAGTGTAAAGCGTGAGTTGATGGAGAACTATACGGGAGGAGAGCTGCGCGAGTCAATGCCAGGGGGCATCAAAAAATGGTTCAATACTTTACCTGCCTTTTGAAAGGCTAGTAAAGTATTGAACCACTCACAAAACCCCAGTTGGCAAGAAGCACCGGCTCGTTCCGCCCGCGTTTACCCGCCTTAGCAAAGGTAGGTAAAGTTTCGAACTATCTCGCGGAAGGCCGATGCGGGTCGGTATGCGTCGGGTTTCTTGGCAAGAAGCGCGCCTACGCAACCGTAGCGGCGAACTCGAGCAGCTCCTCGATGTGCTCGAGGCGCGTGGCCCAGGAGGTCACGAAACGAATCACGAGGCGGCCGTCCGGAAGCTGGGCGAAGGTCTCGCAGCCGGCGGCGTCCTCGAACTTCTTGCCGACCTCGGGAGTGACGACGAAGAACTGCTGGTTCGAGTTCGCTGGGAGGTAGGATTCGAAGCCGAGCTCGTTCAACCCTTCGCGCAGGCGCAGCGCGCAGTCGTTCGCGCTTCGGGCGAGCCGCCAGTAGAGGGCCTCGCCGCCGTCGTCGGGCTGCGCGAAGGCGGTTTCGAACTGAACGCCGAGCAGGCGCCCCTTGGCCATGAGGCCGCCGCGCTCCTTGATTAGGAACGGGAACGACTCGCGCAGGCGCGGGTTGGCGATGACCATGGCCTCGCCGAAGAGCATGCCGTTCTTGGTGCCGCCGAGGTAGAACGCGTCGGCGCGCTTTGCGAGGTGGGGGAGCGTGAGGTCGCAGCCGCGGGAGGTGAGCGCCGTTGCCATGCGGGCGCCGTCGACGTAGACGAACAGGTCGTGGCTGCGGGCCCAGTCGCAGATGGCGTCGAAGCGCTCACGATCCCATACGCCGCCGAACTCGGTCGCGTTGGTGATGTAGATCATGGCGGGACGCGTCATGTGGCGCCCGGTCATGGTCTGGTTGACCCAGACGCGCTCGGCCTCGTCGGGCGAGAGGAACCCGTCGGCGTCCTGCGTGGGCAGGATGGTGCGGCCGCAGGCGGCTATGGAGCCGGTCTCGTGCACGTTGATGTGGGCGTCCTTGGTGCAGATGACGCCCTCCCAGTCGCGCAGCATGCCGGTGACGCCCACGATGTTGGCCGAGGTGCCGCCGATGCAGAACTCGACGTCCACGTCATCGCGGCCGCAGGCGGCACGGATGAGCTTGCGGGCTCGCTCGCAGTGCGGGTCGCCCTCGGTGTAGCCGACGCACTGCTCCTCGTTCGTGCGCGTAAGCGCCTCGAGAATCTGGGGCGCTGCGCCCTCGGAGTAGTCGTTGCGGAACATGTGCATAAGATTGCCCTTCGACGATTTGACTTGGAAATAAAGAGACGCGGCATCGCGCGCAGAGTGCGCAGGCCAGCCAATGTTAACAGCTCGGCACGCGAATCGCCGCTTTCCGGAAACAGGATTAACCTAACGACCTACATACCAAACGGGTGTGGATTACCAATGGCGCGCTGGCCGCGCCGATGCAAGGAGATGTAAAGCATGGTGCAGAAGAAGGACATCGACTGGGGTAGCCTCGGCTTCGCTTATCAGCACACCGACTACAGCTATGTCTGCAACTACAAGGACGGCAAGTGGGGCGAGGGCGAGCTTACCCCCGACCACACCGTCACGCTTTCCGAGTGCGCCGGCCTGCTTCACTACTGCCAGGAGGTTTTCGAGGGCCTCAAGGCCTACACCGCCGAGGACGGCTCCATCGTCTGCTTCCGTCCCGACATGAACGCGCAGCGCATGTACGACTCCGCCGCCCGCCTCGAGATGCCTTCCTTCCCCAAGGATAAGTTCGTCGAGGCCGTCGAGCAGGTCGTCAAGGCCAACGCCGCCTGGGTGCCGCCCTTCGGCTCCGGCGCCACGCTCTACATCCGCCCGTTCATGTTCGCCACGGGCGACGTCATCGGCGTCAAGCCTGCCGACGAGTACCAGTTCCGCATCCTCGTCACCCCGGTGGGCCCCTACTACAAGGGCGGCGTTAAGCCCGTCAAGCTCGTAGTCCCCGAGTTCGACCGCGCGGCGCCCCACGGCACCGGCAACATCAAGGCAGGCCTCAACTATGCCATGTCGCTGCACCCCAGCGTGCTTGCCCACGCCGCCGGCTACGCCGACAACCTCTTCCTCGACCCGCAGACCCGCACCTACGTCGAGGAGACCGGCGGCGCGAACGTGCTCTTCGTGACCAAGGAGGGCAAGCTCGTCGTCCCGCAGTCCTTCACCGACTCCATCCTTCCCTCCATCACCCGCCGCTCGCTCGTGCAGGTGGCCGAGGACCTCGGCATGGAGGTCGAGCAGCGTCCGGTGCGCTTCGACGAGATCGACCAGTTCGTCGAGTGCGGCATGTGCGGCACTGCCGCCGTCATCTCCCCGGTCGGCGAGATCGACAACGGCGACAAGAAGGTCGTCTACGGCATGGAGCACGTCGGCCCCGTCATGAAGAAGCTCCGCGAGACGCTCACCGGCATCCAGTCCGGCGCGATCGAGGATAAGCACAACTGGGTCCACAAGATCGACGTGGAGTAGCGTTCGGAGGGTCGGCCCCGCCTTGCCTCAGTGCTCAAACAGCTTCGGAAGGCCCCGCTTTTGCGGGGCCTTCCTGCAGAACTGCGCCTGAGGTAAGGCGGGGCCGCCGTTCGTTGCTCGGGCGTCTGTTACGGAAGAAGATTAGTTGCCCCGTTTCACGGGGCAATTTCATAAGCACGCCAGAGAGAAGGGCTAGTCACTCGCGCGGGTGGTCCCGGCGGTGAGAGCAGGTATACTAAACGGTTGGAAATCGACGCCTGAAGAGGGCTTCTTTGTAAACCGAAAGGACGTGTCTCATGGGACAGAAGGTTCAGGGAACCGAGGATCTGTACGGCGGATACATGCGCGCGTGGCAGCACATGCAGGACGTGGCGCGCGAGCTGTTTGGCGCGTACGGCTTCGACATGATCGAGACCCCCGCCATCGAGCAGGTCGACACCTTCGTCCACGGCATCGGCGAGTCTACCGACGTCGTCCGCAAGGAGATGTTCCGCGTGGTCTCCGGCGCGCTGTTCGGCGACCTCCTCGAGAAGGGCACCGAGGCCGGCCTGAAGCCGCGCCAGCGCATGGCCATGCGTCCCGAGGGCACCGCGGGCGTGGTCCGCGCCGCCGTCGAGAACAATTTCGTCCCGCAGGGCGGCGCGCCGGCCAAGCTCTGGTACGCCGAGGCAATGTTCCGCGGCGAGCGCCCCCAGAAGGGTCGCCTGCGCCAGTTCCACCAGGTGGGTGTCGAGTGGCTGGGCGCTCCCGACGCCGCGGCCGACGCCGAGTGCATCATCATGCTCATGGAGTACTTCAAGCGCCTCGGCTTCGATTCCTCCAAGCTCAAGCTCTACATCAACTCGATGGGCGACGGCGCTTGCCGCCCCGCCTACCGCGAGAAGGTTCGCCAGTTCATCCTCGACCACAAGGACGAGATGTGCGAGGACTGTCTCGAGCGCGCCGAGATCAACCCGCTGCGCGCCTTCGACTGCAAGAACCCGCACTGCCACGAGGTCATGGCCGAAGCTCCGCTGGTCAACGACCACCTGTGCGACGACTGCGCCGAGCACTACGCTGCTGTAAAGAAGTACCTCGACGAGGCCGGAATCTCCTACATCGAGGACCCGACGCTCGTGCGCGGTCTCGACTACTACACCCGCACCGTCTTTGAGGTCGAGGTCGCAGATGCCGGCGTCGGCGCCATCGGCGGCGGCGGCCGCTACGACGGCCTCATGGAGCTCGAGGGCGGCAAGCACACCCCGGGCATCGGGTTCGCCGTGGGCTTCGAGCGCATCGCGCTCGCGCTGGCCTCCCAGGGCGTCGACCTCGCGACCCCCGAGCCCACCTGCGTCTACGTCGCCGGCACGGGGACTGAGGAGCGAGACGCCGTCTTTGCCGCCACGCTCGCGCTGCGAGGTGCCGGCATCCGCACCGAGGCAGACTACCAGGGCCGCAGCCTGAAGTCCCAGTTCAAGCAGGCCGACAAGCTCCACGCGACGCTCTGCGTCGTGCTCGGGCCCGACGAGGTCGCCGCGGGCGCCGCCACCATCCGCGACATGGCCACCCATGAGCAGGTCCAGGTCCCCATGGCCGACCTCGCCGCCGAGGTCGCCGCTCGCCTGGCGTAGGCTCGGGATACATATTTACTGATGGGACCCCTTGCCTTAGAGCAAGGGGTCCTCTCTTTTACCGCCGAACCAAAAAAACCAACCATTTACGATTAATCCCGGTTCGAATGGTTCAGTTCAACCCAAGTTGTGCGAATATATCGTCGGAGGCCTTCCTTACAGACATTGCATCCGGAATTGGAGAGGGGTATTGAATTGATCGCTCACTATCGCGTGGACAGTCGTGTGGTGCATGGCCAGACAACAACAAGGGTGACGAAGGAGAACCCGGTCGATGGCGTGATCATCGTCGATGATGAGATCTCTCGGGACAAGTTCATGCTCGGAGTCTTTGCAAACACGCTCGGATCCATTCGCGTGCTTGGTTTTTCTGTCGCGAAAGCTCTCGAGAAGCTTCCCGAGGCATCTGCGTCAAAGAAGCGCTATCTCGTGATCTTCAAGACGCCCGAGACCGTTCAGGAGCTCGTGGAGCGGGGCTTTGAGTTCGACGGTGTCCTCAACTGCGGTCCTCAGCCCAACTGCGACGGCGCGAAGCTTGTCGAAAAGATGCTGTACCTCACGGAGCCCCAGATTGATGCGCTGAATTATCTGGATTCCCGCGGCGTCAAGCTGATCATCAATCCTGCGTTCACTACCCCGGATCTTACCTGGCCTGAGGCAAAGAGAAAGGCTGGCATCTAACATGGCTTATTTCGTTCAGGTACTTCTTGTTGCGCTTCTTTATCACCTCACAAACACGTTTGCTTCCTTCGGGGGAATGGTATTTGGCCGCTATATGCTCCAGAGACCTCTTGTCGGAGGCCTTCTTGTGGGACTTCTTTTTGGTGATGTGCAAAAGGGTCTTGAGCTTGGAGTTGCGTTCCAACTCGCCTACATGGGCGCTTTCGCGGTTGGCGGAGCAGTTTCCATTGACGTTGGCGTTGTTTCTTATCCTGTTATGGCCATCGCGATTATCAACGGCCTGGATACCGGTACCGCCCTTGCCATCGCGGCGCCGATCTCCATTCTCACTGCAAACCTTACTCACGTGATGCGTGCCTTCAACACGGTGTGCACCGGAATCGTCCGTAAGGGCATCGAGGAGGTCGACTACAAGAAGATCGAGCTCGGCAATGTTATTCTTCCTCAGGTATTCCTGGCGGCCATGAACTTTGCGGTTGTTTTCGTTCTGATGTATCTGGGCACCGGCGCCGTGGACAGCTTGCTCGCCGTCGTCCCGCAGAACGTCCTGCACGCGCTTGGCCTTCTTGGCGGCGTCCTGCCTGCCGTTGGCATGGCCATGCTGCTCAAGTTCAACATCGTCGGCAACTGGATGTTCATCTTCTTTGTCCTGGGCTTCATGATGGTTTCCTCCATGGGCATGGGCTTCATCCCTATCGCCATCTTTGCCGCCGCCCTGGCGTTCCTGTACTGGAAGATCGACTCTCGCCCTGAGGTATCGACTGCGAGCGCAAGCACAGACGTGTTCACCGACGATGACGAAGTGGAGCTGTAAACAATGAGCGACATCATCAAGAACGAGGCCGAGCAGGGCTCCGAGCCCATCTGCAGCGAGCCGTTGACCAAACAAGAGCTTGACCGCCTCTTTTGGCGTTACCAGCTCAGGTACCTGACCTGCTGCAACCTCGAGAACTGGCACGGCAACTGCTATGCCTATGATATGGCCCCTCTTTACAAGAAGTACTACGACAAAGAGGGCCAGCGCGAGGGCATGCTGCGCATGTTTGACTTCATCAACACCGAGCAGACGACGGCGAGCGTGCTGTGGGGAATTCTCGTCGGCATGGAGGAGCAGAAGGCCCTGGGCAAGCCGGTAAACGATGAGATGATCAGAACCGTCAAGTCCTCGCTTATGGGCCCGCTTGCCGGCGTAGGCGATTCCCTTGTCCAGGCGACGATCCTTCCGCTGCTCACCACCATTGCCATCTCGCTTACCGGCGCGGGCGATGTCCTGAGTCCGCTTGGCGTCGTACTCTTCATCATCGCGACCCCGATTTTGCTGTGGGCCTATGCGCGCGTCCTCTTCAACAATGGCTACACCCTTGGTAAGGATGCCGTTTCGACGCTGATGGGCACCGCGATGGACCGCATCAAGACCGCGGTCCAGCTCTTCGGAATCATCGTCATTGGTGCGCTGTCCGCGTCCTACGTGAAGCTGTCCACGCCGCTTTCGTTCGCGGCTTCCGCCGACGCAACGCCCGTGGTGTTGCAGGACGTCATCAACGGCATCTTCCCCAACCTGCTGAGCCTGCTTCTGGTCATCGGCTGCTGGTATTTGCTCTCCAAGAAGGGCATGTCCGTAACCAAGGTGATCTTCGGCCTTATGGGCATCGTCGTAGTGCTCGGCCTCATCGGGATTCTCTAGTAGAGAGGACAACCAGTGGAGATAAGCAATCACTCCGTATATCGCGTCGAGCCCCTGTACAAGTCCTTCGTGTGGGCCGGCCATAAGCTCATCGACCGCTTCGGCCTGAAGACCGACCTGGAAAACGTCGGTACGATCTACAACGTTCTTGCGCTTCCCGGCGAGCTCGACAACCCGGTGACGGGAACGGGCATGACGCTCTCCGAGCTTTACCAGGCGCACCGCGAGCTCTTCGGCTGCTCCGACGAGGTGTTCCCCGTAAGGATGACGATCACGTGCAACGAGGGCTTCCAGTCTTACCAGTCCCACCCAGGCGATGAATACGCCATGGCGCACGAGGGCTGCCGCGGCAAGGTCTCCGGCGCGGTCACCCTGGACGAGTCCGACGAGAAGGGCATGTGGCTCTTTGGCCACAAGCCGATGGACGCCAAGGAGTTCAGGCGCTGCATTGACGAGAAGGACTGGGACGCGCTCTTCACGAAGCTCGAGGTCAAGGACGGCGACTTCGTCCACACGCCCGCCGGCGTGATTCATGGCGGCTGGGGTTCCGGCAAAGTCTCGGCGACCTTCGGCACGAACAGCGACATTACGTACCGCTTCTACGACAACGACCGTAATGACCCCGCCCGCCCGCTCAGCATCGACGACGTCTGCGCTTGCGCGAGCTTCCCGGAGCTCCCCTTTAAGGCGGAGCGCCCGGAGGGCGTCAAGAAGGGCGGCGTGACTCGTTTTGTGTATCACGACGTTCCCGGCGAGTACGTTGCCCTGCGTTATAAGGTCGATGGCGAGGCTTCTTTCGAGCATGACAGCTTCCTCTTTGTGACGTGCGTTGGTGGGAACGGCACCGTGTGCGGTGAGCCCATCTCGCTGGGAGAGACACTCTTCATCCCCGTCGGGTACGGCCCGCTGGAGCTCGCCGGAAAGATGGACTGCATCGCTATCAGCTACCACGAAAAGAGCGAGTGCGCCAAATGAAAAAAGTAACGATCATCGGCGCCGGTCGTACTGGTCGAGGGACATTCGGCGAGCTGTATTTCTCCGAGGGCGGTTTCGACATCGCCTTCGCGGACATCGACGCCAATCTGGTGCACGCTCTCCGCGAGCAGGGATACTACGTCACCAAACAGACCAATCTCGATACGGGCACGTTTAAGCAGATTCGCGTCGACGGTTTTGAGGTATTTGACGTCCAGGTGGACCGCGAGGCCTATCTGCGTAGGCTTGCCGACTCGGAGTTCGTGGCGGTTGCGGTCTTCCCCTCTTCCTTTGATGCCGTGGCTCAAGACCTTGCCGATATGATCCGTCTGCGCATCAAGGAGGGTATGACCCACAAGGCGGCGGTAATCATCGGCGGCAACTTCGTCGGGCTTCGCAGCTATTTCGAGGGCGCCTTGGAGAAGCTGCTTGACGCAGACGAGCTCGCCGTACTTGACGATCAGGTTGCCCTCATCACCTCAAAGGCCAACCGTAAGGTGACCTTCTCGTCCGACCCAGACGCAGAGCCGCTCGCCCTTGAGGGGGACGATAAGCCCATTCTTCCGGTCGAGGACCGTTTCTTCTTCGAGCAGGGGTATGAGTACCCGTCCTTCTTCCAGCGCTCGAACGACGTCGAGCAGAGCATGGCAGAGAAGATCTGGAGCGAGAATCTCCTTCACTGCTCGCTTGGCTTCATGGGGGCGTACAAGGGCTGCGAATACCTTAACGACGCCGCGGCCGACGAGCTCTGCGCTGACCTTGCGGGAAAAGCCTGGAGAGAGGGAAGGCAAGCTCTCGAGGCCGAGTTCGGTATCCCCATGCCGGGCGACACGCTGCTTGAGACCATGTTGGGTAAGTTCAGCAGCCCTTATTTCCGCGATCGCATCGAACGCGTCGTCAGGCAGCCCATCCGCAAGCTCGGCAAGGGGGACCGCTTCCTTGGCCCCGCCTTGCTCTGCCTGAAGCATGGCATCATGCCTTTCTTTATTCTTCGCGCCGCCGCCTACGGGTTCTTTGTTCCCAACGCAGGCGACGAGCAGGCAGCAAAGATCGAGGAGACCCTTGGCTCTATGCCGCTCGAGGATGCCGTCGTCAAGATTACGGGTTTGGATCCGTCCGTTCCCGACGAGGCGATCGCCTGCCGTCTTCTGGTTGGCTTTGTCCAGGAGATTCGCTGTTTGGAAAGGACCAAGGAGCTCAAGCCTGCAGATGGGGAGGAAACCCGATGAAGTTGGTGCTTATTGGACATGGGCATTACGCCTCGGGCGTTGCGTCTGCCGTCGCTATGCTTTCCGGCAATGAGGAAGCTGTATCGTATGTTGATTTCACCTCGGTCATCTCGCCGGATGAGTTCGAGTCCCGTCTGAGGGACATCGCGGAATGTGGCGAGGAGGTCGTGATCATATGCGACCTGGTCGGCGGCACCCCCTATAACCGAGCCTGCATGATTGCGCATGAGAGCGCCCAGGTTAAGGTTGTTGCTGGAATGAACTTGGCTGCGATTCTGGAGGCGGTCCTGAGCATTGAGGATGGGTCGAAGGTATCGGAAGTCGTGGACCTTCTTTGTGCGTCGGTCCCCGGCGGAGTCGGGTTTTTTGAGGAAAGCGCCTGCTCGTCGGATATGATTGATGAGGAAGAGGACCTCTAGCATTACCTCTGGTAGTACGCCTGCGCCGGGGAAGTTGATCTTCCCCGGCTTTTATCATTTAGGACGGTGATTGCGCTGTTCACCACAAGGGTCAAGAGTCTCTACCCCAAATTCACCATGGCGGAGAGAAAGGTCGCCGACTATCTCATCATGAACGGCGACGAGATCGAGGACGTGACCTCTCACGAGCTCGCGCGGCGCCTCGACGTGGGACAGTCGACCGTCATGCGCTTCTCGAAAAAGATGGGGTACTCGATGTTCGGCGAGATGATCGCCGACATCAAAAGCTCCGGTGATCTGGGCACCGAGATACAGAATGACGACGGGTTGTTCACCGTCATGAGCAAGATCGAGACGAAGTATCACGAGCTTCTAAAGGGCGTTGTAAGAAGTAATCCCGAGGAAAACCTGGCCCAGGTGGCCCGTCTTGTCGATGGGGCGGACACCATCATTTGCTACGGATACATGGAGAGCGGTTTGTTGGCGTCCCACCTGTGCTGGTCATTGGTCGGGCTTGGAAAGAACGCCTACTGCGACGCTGAGATTATCCAGGTTAAACGACGCCTGCGGACACTCGACCCGAACAAGGATTTATTGGTTGTTGTCTCAAAATCGGGAGACAAAGTGGAACCGGTGGGGGTGGCAAAGGCCGCCGCGGCTAAGGGAATCCCCGTGCTGGCAATCTGCGACGCGTCGGACAACCCCCTCTCGAGGCTTGCGACTTCGAGCTTGCGCGTTATCGAGGTCGCCGACCGCTCGACGCCGATGACGTCGATGGGGGTGGACGCGGGCGTGATGCTCATGATTGATACGCTGATCGCGAGCGTTTACCAGCAAGACCGCAAAAAGTATGCCGCCGCTTATCGCGGGGGTATCGTGGCGGCGTTCTCCGAGCGTCGCGAATAACCGTTCGTTTTCCATAGACCCACCAAGAAGAACTAACTCCCACACGGCGGACGCATTTTGGGCTTTTTCGGCCCAGATGCGTCCGCTGTGTGGGAGTTAGGCGCAAAGAAGGGCGCCGCCTGTGGTCGGACGCCCTTCTTGCCTACTGGTAGCGCAGCGCCTCCACGGGGTCAAGACGGGCGGCGCGCCGGGCGGGGTAGAACCCGAACAGCACGCCGATGCCGCAGCAGATGCCCGCCGCAAGAAGCGCGGTCTGCGGCGTGATCACGGGGACGAGGCTCTCGTATCCGAGGCTCGACCCGGCGAAGCCCGCGAGCAGCCACGCCGCGCCGTAACCCACGGCGACGCCGATGACGCCGCCCACGATGCAGATTGCGATGCTCTCGAGCAGGAATTGCGCCGTGATGTCCGCTCGCTTGGCGCCGAGCGCCTTGCGCAGGCCGATCTCGCGGATTCTCTCGGTCACGTTGGTGAGCATCATGTTCATGATGCCGATGCCGCCGACCAGAAGCGAGATCCCCGCCACGGCAAACGCCATCAGGCGGAAGGACGACATCGTGCTCTCCAGTTGGTCGAGCATCGACTGGGCCGTCGAGATGTGGCAGTAGCCCTCCTCCGAGCTGCCGCCCCCGTCCGGGTCGGCCTCGGGGATGTTGTACTTCGTGCGCAGGTACGAGTCGGTGCGCTCGGCCACCCCGTAGATGTCGGTGTTCTCGCGGGCAAAGCCGAAGATGTTCAGCATGGCGCCGCTCTGCTGGCCGATCAGGCGGACCTTGGCCGTGCGGTAGGGGATATAGGCCACGCACCAGTCGCCCTGCATGCTGTCCGACTCGAGCGTGCCGACCACGGTATAGGAGTCGTTGCCGATGCGCACCGTCTTTCCCACGGCGTCGGCGTCCTCCCGGCCAAAGAGCTTCTTTACCGATGCCCCGCCGAGCACGACGACCATCGAGGACTCCTCGTTCTCCTCGGCGGTGAAGACCCGGCCCTTCTCGGCCTTGAGGCCCCTCGCCTCAAAGAACTTCTCGTCGCACGCCATGATGTCCATCTCCTCGGAGGCGGAGGTTGAGCTCGACACGCTCGACCAGACATAGGCGTAGCAGGTTATGAAGTCGTAGTCACCGGCGAGGTCGCGGGCCATGGCCTCGACGTCGGCCTCGGTGAGCTGGCGGTTGTTCGGCGGCCAGCACACGATCTCGACCGTGCGTGCGGCGTTGAGGCCGAGCTGACCCACGATGGCCGCGCGCATGCCGTCGATGAGCGACGTAAGCGCGATCACGGCGGCGATGCCGATCACGATGCCGAGGATGGTGAGCAGGCTCCGCACCCGGTTGGCAAGAAGTGCCGAGCCCGTTTCGTAGGCGAGGTCGCGCGCTTTCATACGGCAGGCACCTCCTTGACCTGGCGGGGCGCGAGCCGAGCGCGCCCGAGGTCGCCGGCGTTTTCGGTGCCGCCCGTGAGCTGCGCCTGGACGGCGCGCTCCTGCTCGTCGGTGAGCAGCCTACCGTCGCGGATGTGCACGGTGCGGTCGGCCCAGGCGGCAACCTCGGCGTCGTGAGTGATGAGCACGATGGTCTTCCCGCGCCTCTGGAGTCGGCGGAAGGTTTTCATCACGAGCTCGCCCGTTGCGGTGTCGAGGTTGCCCGTGGGCTCGTCGGCGAGGATGATCGCCGGGTCGTTGACGAGGGCGCGCGCGATGGCGACGCGCTGCATCTGGCCTCCAGACAGCTCGTTGGCGCGGTGGAGAAAGTGCTCCTCGGGAAGTCCCACCGCGCGCAGGGCCTTCCAGGCCAGAAGCTCGCGCTCGCGCGGCGCGATGTCGGAGTAGACGAGTGGGAGCATCACGTTTCTGAGTACCGTGGCGCGCGGCATGAGGTTGAACGATTGGAACACGAAGCCCAGGCGAGAAGAGCGCACGTAGGCCAGGTCGTCGTCGGAGAGCTCGGCGACCTCCACGCCCTCGAGGCGATACGAGCCGGCGGTCGGGCGGTCGAGGCAGCCGAGCGTGTTCATGAGCGTCGATTTGCCGGAGCCTGAAGGCCCCATGATGGCAAGAAACTCTCCGCGCGCGACCTGCAGCGAGACGCCGCGCAGCACGGTGGTGAGGCCGGCTGCGGACTCGTAGATGCGCCAGAGGCCGCGGATGTCGATGACGGGGGCTGCCATGGCGCTACGCCGCCGTGTTCGTTGCGTCGGCGGGCTCGGCGTCGGCTGCGGGCTCCGCGGCGTTCTCGGCGGCGGCCGCGTCGCCATCGGCCGAGACGGGGCCCGAGCCGTCTTCAACTGCCGTGGGGCCACCGTCTGCGTCCATGCCGGCGTCGGGCGCCGAGTACGGGTCGAGCAGGACCTCGTCGCCCTCGTTGACGTCGCCCTCGATGGCCGAGGTCGTCTGGTCGGACGCCCTGACGGTCACGGACCTGCGCTCGACGGCGCCCGTCTCGTAATCGGTGACGACCATGACGTAGGAGCCGCCCGCCTCGTCCATCGCCACGCAGCTCGAGGGCACCATGAGGGTGTCGGGCACGCTTTGCAGCATGATCTGGACGTTGGCCGTCATGCCGGGCTTGAGCTCGGCGGCAGGCTGGGGGATGAGCAGGCTCACGTCGTAGGTCACGACGCCCCCGCCGTATCCGTAGGAGTTCTCGCCGCTGCCCGCGACGGTCGCGATGCGGGTGACCTGCGCGTCGAGCTCGACGCCGGGCAGGGCCGAGAACGTGGCCTTGGCCATCTGGCCGACCGAGACCCTCGAGATGTCGACTTCGTTGACCTGGACCTTGACCGTCATCTGCGTAAGGTCGGCGATCTGGATGAGGCCGCCGGCGTTTGCGGCGGAGTCGGTCGGGGCGCCGACCTGCGCGTTCATGACCACGACCGAGCCGCTCTTTGGCGCGCGCACCGTGCGCTTTTCGGCGTTCGCGACGGCGATGTTGTAAGCCTCTTGGGCGTCGGAGAGGGAGTTGTAGGCCTCTTGAACATTGAGCTCTGCAGCATTGACGGCGTCGATGCCTCCCTTACGTTCGGACTTGCCTTCTCCGTCCGGTTCCGTCCATTCGTTGTAGTCGTTCCAGGCATTGGCATAGGCTGTTTCTTCTCGCTCAACGCCGAGCTTGGCGTTGCGCACACCCATCTCCGCATCGCGGATGGCTTTGTCAAGCTCGTCGTTCTTCACGGTGAGGAGCATGTCGCCCTCTTGGACGGTGTCCCCCTCGGCGACGTTCACGGACTCGATGGTGCCGCCGACCTCGGGGTTCACGACGACGGAGGTCACGGGCTTGGCTGCACCGGAAGCCTCGACCGCCTCGGTAAAGTCGCCCCGGTCGACGAAGGTGGTCATGAGCTGGGGCGCATCGTCGCCCCCGGCGTTTCCCGTGAACTTGGAGACGCCCCACGCGACGGCGCCCACGAGCACGATCGCGCCGACGATGCCGCCCGCGATCAGCTTCTTGCGCCTGCGCGCGCGGCGATGGCGCATGAGGCTTTCCATGGCAAGGCGCGCCTCCACGTCCTCGTCGGACTCGCTGAGGGTCCCGTCCGGTCGCAGTACCTGCAGCGTTTCCTGGTCTTTGTCGGGGGAGTCCTCATTTGCGCGGGGTATCCTGACGTCGTCCACGACGGCCTCCTCGGTATCGAGCATTGATGAGGAAAGCATACTTTTGGTGTCCCCGACGCGGTATGCTTGGTGCTCGACTTTTGGCGGCGAGAGGACAGTATGACGCCATGAACGGTATTTCTTACAAAAACATCACCGTGGTTTTCGAGGACGAATACCTGCTCGCAGCGAGCAAGCCGGCGAATCTGCTCGTGCACGGCGACGGCACGGGCTCTCTCACGCTCACGGACCTCGTGGCCGAGCACCTGGCGGCGGAGGGCCGCCGGGATGTTCGCCCGCAGGCGGCGCAGCGCCTCGACGTCGAGACCACGGGGCTTGTGCTCTTCTCGCTCGATCCCGCCACGCAGCCCGCCCTCGACGCCGAGGTCGCCGGGCGCGATATGCGCAAGGAGTACCTCGCCGTCGTCGCAGGCCGCTTCCCGTGGGCCCAGAAGGCCATCGACGCGCCCATCGGCCGCGACCGCCACGACGCAAAAAAGATGCGCGTCTGCAAAGAAGGGCAGGGCAAGCCCGCGAGCACGCTCGTGCGCAAGCTCGCCTTTAAGGGTGGGCGGACCCTGCTTTCGGTCGAGCTTCTTTCCGGCCGGCGCCATCAGATCCGCGCGCACCTGGCCAGCCTCGGCTTCCCGATCGTCGGCGACGAGCTCTACGGAGGGGCGCGGGCCGACGCCGCCCGCGGCGAGTCCGGGCTGCTTTTGCATGCGTTTCGCGAGGAGCTCCGCCATCCCGCGACGGACGAGCCCCTGAGCCTGCAGACGGAGTGGCCGGAACGCCTCGGCAAGAACTGGGATCCTGTGGCCTAGTCGCGCCTTCCTAAATCCGGGGCGTCGCGCCCGCCCAGAATGCGCGATACTAAACATATCGTTGCCTTCTGGATGGAAGCGCAGCTGCGGTGGGCTTGGGGAAGCCCGCCGCACCAAATGGAGAGGGGTTTTACATGCCTGGCACTATGCGCGGTGTCTACACCAACCTTACCGAGATTCGCCGAAAGGTCTTCGCGGGCGTCGCCCGCATCGCCTACGAGCAGGGGGAGGACTCCGAGGGAGACCTCCAGCGCCTGCCCTACGAGATCGTCCCCGGCGAGATCGCGACCTATCGCGAGTCCGTCTTCCTTGAGCGCGCTATCGTGCAGGAGCGCATCCGCCTGGCCATGGGCCTGCCGCTGCAGGGCGTCGACAAGCCGCAGAGCATGACCGACGGCATCATCGACGCCTCGGTTCCCGAGACCTACTACCAGCCGCCGCTGATCAACGTCATCAAGTTCGCCTGCAACGCCTGCAAAGACAACGTCTATGAGGTGAGCAACGCCTGCCAGGGCTGCCTGGCGCACCCCTGCCGCGAGATCTGCCCCAAGGGCGCCATCACCTTCAAGGACAAGAAGGCCTATATCGACCAGGAGAAGTGCGTCCACTGCGGCCTGTGCGCCAAGACCTGCCCCTACCACGCCATCCACCACTTCGAGCGGCCCTGCGCCGTGGCGTGCGGAATGGGCGCCATCGGCTCCGACGAGCACGGCCACGCAAAGATCGACTACGAGAAGTGCGTCAGCTGCGGCCAGTGCCTGGTCAACTGCCCCTTCGGCGCTATCGCCGACAAGAGCCAGATCTTCCAGGTGATCATGGCCATCAACGCGGGCGACGAAGTCATCGCCGAGGTCGCGCCCGCCTTTGTCGGCCAGTTCGGCGGCAAGGGCAACGTCGACAAGCTCCGCGAGGCCTTCAAGCAGCTCGGCTTCTCCGGCATGGAGGAGGTCGCCCTCGGCGCCGATCTGTGCACCATCCAGGAGTCCGAGGACTTCCTCGAGGAGGTGCCCGAGAAGATTCCGTTCATGGGCACTTCTTGCTGCCCGGCATGGTCGGTCATGGCAAAGAAGGAGTTCCCCAAGAACGCCGATTGCATCAGCATGGCCCTTACGCCCATGACGCTCACCGCGCGCCTTATCCGCAAGCAGCACCCCAACGCAAAAATCGTCTTTGTCGGGCCGTGCTCCGCAAAGAAGCTCGAGGCCATGCGCGAGTCCGTGCGCTCCGAGGTCGACTTCGTTCTCACCTTTGAGGAGATGGCGGGCATGATGAGCGCCAAGGAGATCGACTACACCAAGCTCGCGGGCGAGGGAGGCGATTTCGACGTTGCCTCCGCCGACGGCCGCGGGTTCGCCGTGGCGGGCGGCGTGGCGACGGCCGTGGCCAACGCCATTCACAAGCGCTACCCCGAGCGCGAGGTCAAGGTGGCCAACGCCGAGGGCCTCGAGGAGTGCCGCAAGCTGATGAAGGACGCCGTCAAGGGCAAGTATGACGGCTACCTGCTCGAGGGCATGGCCTGCCCGGGCGGCTGCGTCGCCGGCGCCGGCACCCTTACCGCGGTGAACAAGACCGCCGCCGCGGTCAAGCGCTACGCGAAGACCTCGCCGCGCAAAAACGCCAACGAGAACTCCTACCGCATGCTCATCCCGGCGCTCGAGCGCGACGCCGACGGCAAGCAGGCGGACGAGATCGATGCGGTCGCCGAGACCATGGACGCCCAGGTCCCGCAGGAATAACTGTCAAGAAGCACCGGCGGGGCCGGTTGCCGCGCGCGGGTCGTGCGACAATCGACCCCGCTTTTGTGTCTGCAAAGAAGGGTTAGCGCCAATGCTCAAGGTCAGCCAAGCCATCCTGCACGTCTTCGACTTCGAGACGGGCTCCAAGTACTACTCCGAGGCCCCGCTCGACCTCGAGAACCGCCCCACCAAGTCCTACGTGCAGCGCCGCCTGCGCAAGATCTGCGCGAGCCCCGAGTCGAACCACGGCGAGTTCGCGGAGGACTCCGGTTTTGCCGGCGAACTCGAGCATTACCTCATGGGCGGGGCCGACTTCCAGGGCTTCTCGGTCCAGATCGCGGAGTGGTTCTGGGAGGAGCTGCGCCGCTCCGAGGAGCTCGAGCAGGTTGACCTGCTCGTCGCCGACTTCATCGACACCGACGTCGCGGCCGTGGGCGCCAACTCCACCGACGCCGAGGTCGACGCCGCGTTCGACGGCCCCGAGGGCAAGCGTTTCTTCGCCGTGGTGCTCCTGCCGCGCAAACAGTCCTTCGTCCATGAGATCGGCGGCACCAACGAGATCCTGCGCATGGACACCGCCCTGCCCAACCCCACGGCAAAGATCGACACCTACGTGCTCGTGGACTGCGACTCCTTTGCCATCGACTTTCACGACAAGGAGCGCTCGATAGGCGGGCAATCGATCCAGATCCTGCCCGACAAGTTCCTGCAGTGCTCTGCCGCGGCCTCAACGCAGGAGGTGTTCAGCGAGGTGAGCGTCATCGTGCAGGACGTCGCCGAGGAGTACGGCCTCACGCCCGCGGTCGAGGTGGGCCGCGCCAAGGCCGCCGTCGCCCAGCAGGCTGACCGCGACGAGGTGGTTACTCCCGCCGAGATCGGCCGCGTGGTTTTCGAGGACCGCCCCGACGTGCAACAGGTCTTTGAGGAGCGCGTCCGAGAGGCGAAGCTCCCCGAGGAGGCCCCGGTGCGCCGCGGCGTCGCCAACCGTCTGGCCAAGAACCACAAGATCAAGACGGACACCGGCATCGAGATCACCTTCCCGTCCGATCTCGCTGACAAGCCCGGCTACCTCGATTTCGCCACCGGCGCAGACGGCACCATCTCCATCACCATCGGCAACGTCGCCCACATCGAGAACAAGTAGCTGGGACAAAAGGGACGGGGGATTTTGTCCCAAAATGTGGAGCGGCCCCACAAGCTGGGACCAAATCCCCCGTCCCTTTTGTCCCAGGGCGTGTGCATTTGGTCGCGGGGGATTGAAGACGGCTACAATAGGGGAACTCTTCTCAGACGCATCTAAACCACACCATGGGGGAGAACCGATGACCAAGCCCTCTCGTAATCTATCTCGGCGCGATGCCCTGCGCCTACTTATGGGCTCTGCGCTGACCGTCGGCACCGCCGCAGCGCTCAAGCCCGCCGCTGCGATTGCCGTGACCGCTCAGCAGAAGGCGGACAATGCTCAGGCCCAGGCCGACAAGACCAAGCAGCAGCTCGATGACGCCCAAGCTCAGTACGACGCTGCCCAGGAGAAGCTCGCGACTATCGCGGAGGAGTATTCCGCCGCCGCGGCTAAGCTCTCGGCAACCCAGGGCCAGATCGCGACCTTGAACCAGCAGATCTCCGAGGCGGAGGACGCCATCGCCGCCAAGGAGGACGAGATCGCCAAGACCCAGTCCGACATCGAGGCCAAGCAAAAGAAGCTCGGCAACCGCATGAGCGCCGCCTACAAGTCGGGCAACCAGTCAGCCATCGACCTTCTTTTGAACTCGTCCTCCTTCGAGGAGCTTACGAGCAACATCTACTACCTCGACAAGATGACCGCGCAGGACAGGGACATGATCGAGGAGGTCAAGACCCTGAAGGCCGACCTCGAGCAGCAGAAGTCCGACCTCGAGCAGCAGAAGTCCGAGCTCGAGGGCCAGAAGGCCGACCTCGAGACGCTCGAGAGCCAGCAGGCCGAGGAGCTCGCCGCCGCTCAGGCCAAGCAGGACGAGGCCGCCGCGGTCGTGTCGGGCCTCTCCGACTCCGTCCAGGCCCTCATGGCGCAGCACGATGCCGAGCTCGTCGCCGCCCAGGAGGCGGCGGAGGAGGCCAAGCGCATCGCCGCCGAGGCAAAGAAGTCGAATAAGTCCTGGGCAACGAGCACCAACACCCAGGTGCTCGGAAGCGGTTCTCTTGCCGGGGTCACGGCTGCGGCCGCGTCGACGCCCTCTCCGGGCAGCGGGCTGTGCGCGGCGTGGATCACCTACGTCTTTATGAACGCCGGCGTCGGCCGGTTCGGCGGCAACGCCTGCGACATGTGCGCTTGGTGGTGCGGCAACGACGTCTCGCAGATCAAACCCGGCATGATCATCGCCGTTGAGTCGTCGAGCTCGGGCACGAGCGCCGGTCGGATCTACGGCCACATCGGCGTCTATCTTGGCGACGGCCTTGTGCACCACAACATCGGCTACATCACGACCGACACCGTCTCGTCGTGGTGCGCCAAGTACTGCAAGTACATGAGCGCCCGCTGCGGCTGGCTCGGGGGCATCGCCCTTTCCTAGCCCGTTGCCGGCCTGTTCGCCCGCCGCCGCGCAATTCGGGGCGTCCTGCGAAGTCGCGGCGCGCCCCGTTCTTCTTGCCCCGCAGGCGAGCGACTCCGTCGGCAAACAGAGAAGCGCCTCGCGACCAAACCAAACCGGGTCGCGAGGCGCTTTTTTCTAGTGTTCGGTTTTCGAGGCGGGGCTCGGAAGGCTACTCGCTCTTCTGACCTTCATCGTCGGAGAAGTAGAGGTCCTCCTCGTCATCTCCCTCGTTGTCGAGCTTCAGGGGCTTGAAGCTCGCGGTGTCTCCGCCCACGAGGTCTTGTGTGGCGTCGACGATGTTGCTCTCGCGGCTGTCGCGCATGGTCGCCGAGAAGATATCCTCGTCGTCATCGTCGGAGTCCATGGTCTCGACCTGCGTGTTGCGCTCGAGGCTCTTGGGCGAGCTGAGGCCCTCATCGGGGAGCTCGATGCGCTGGAGCTTGTGCTGCGACTTCTTCTTCGAGAAGAGGGGCACGTACTCGAACAGGATGCTGGAGCCCTCGAGGCCGTACCACTTGGCGGGGCTGCCGCAGATGTGGCGGATCATGTACTTGAGGCTCATCACGCGGTGGTCGGTGCCCGACAGGTCGGTCTCGGGGCTGATGACCTTGCGCAGGAGGCAGAACTTGAAGTCGCCGACGGCGCTGTGCGTGCGATAGATCGAGTACTTGTGGTTCTGCGGAGAGATCTGGTTGCGCTCGACGAGGTCGGCGACGATCTGGTAGAGGTAGGTGTTGACGCGCTGGTTGACCTTGAAGCCGAGGCGCAGCTGGACCTTAAAGAGGAAGTCCGTGTTGAAGCTGTTCACGATGTACTCGTGGGTGTACGGCTCATCGGTGACCTGAACGTTCAGGAAGTAGTAGGCCTTCGCGCGCTTGGGCTGCTTGTCCAGGATCGAGTAGAGGATGTCGCGGTCGAGCTTGTCGATCGAGGAGTCGTTCGTCAGAAAGACGAGGTTGTCGGCCAGGTAGGGGACCTCGTCGTCGTGGCAGAGCTCGAAGAGCTGGTCGAGGTACTTGTTCACGGGCAAGAAGACCGTCTGGGTCCTCTCGACGGCGGTGCCGCGGCGCCACACGTACATTACGATGAAGATCGCGGCGGCTAAGAGCACGGTCACGTAACCGCCGTGGAAGAACTTCGTCAGGCTCGAGAAGAAGAACATGAGCTCGATGGCGCCGAAGATGATCAGGAACGGCACGGCGGCGACGGGCTTGTGGCGGATCTTGGACAGGTACGTGAAGAGAAGAATCGTGGTCATCAGCATCGTGACGGTGATGGCCAGGCCGTAGGCGGCCTCCATGTGCTCGGAGCTCCTAAAGAGGAGGACGACGCCGATGCAGCCGATCCACATGATGTTGTTGATCATCGGGATGTAGATCTGGCCCTTGGTCTCGGACGGGTAGTTGACGTGCATGTGGGGCATGAGGTCAAGGCGCACGGCCTCCGAGACGATGGAGTAGGAGCCGGTGATCAGTGCCTGGGACGCGATGATGGCGGCGAATGCCGACAGGATGACGGCGAAGACACGCAGGTTCTCGGGGAGCATCTGGTAGAAGGGGTTGAGGTCGGCGATGCCCATGAGCGAGGTGTTCGCGTTGTTGGCGATGATCCAGGCGCCCTGGCCGAGGTAGTTGATGATCAGGCACGCCTTGACGAAGGGCCAGGAGGCGTAGATGTTCGGCTTGCCCACGTGGCCCATGTCGGAGTAGAGGGCCTCGGCGCCGGTGGTGCAGAGGAAGACGTTGCCGAGGACCATGAGGCCGGCGGCGTTGAGGTTGCCGTCAAAGAGGAACGCGATGCCGCGCAGGGGGTTGAGCGCGCGCAGGACGCCGATGTTGCCGACGACGTGCGTGAGGCCGGAGATGCCCAGGAAGAGGAACCACAGCGTCATCACGGGGCCGAAGAACTTGCCGATGGTGGAGGTGCCGGCCTGCTGCATGGCAAACAGCACGCACAGGATGGCGATGGTGATCGCGACGACGATGTTCTGGTTGTCGCCGATGAAGGCGTAGCAGAAGTCGACCGTGCGCAGGCCCTCGATGGCCGTCGTGACGGTGACGGCCGGCGTCAGGATGCCGTCGGCAAGAAGCGCCGCGCCGCCGACCATGGCGGGGATGATCAGCCATTTGCCGCAGCGCTTGACCAGGCTGTAGAGGGCAAAGATGCCGCCCTCGTTGTGGTTGTCCGCCTTCATGGCAACGAGGACGTACTTGACCGTGGTGATGAGGGTCAGGGTCCAGATGATGAGGGAGAGGGCTCCCAGCACGACGTCCGTGCTCATCGTGGCGAGACCGCCGTTGCCGCTCATGATCGCCTTCAGGGTGTACATCGGGCTGGTGCCGATGTCTCCGTAGACGACGCCAAGCGTGACGAGGATCATGCCGGCGGACAACGGGATCCCGGCGCGCTTCGCCTTGCGTGCGCGCACGTTCTCCGCTGCGCCCTTAATTGATGCTCCCATGTCGCTCCAAACTCGAAAACTATAGGGGTTCCCGTGACAGGTAAAGAGCCCTGAAACATACTGGTCACAACAATATAGTGCTTTAAGAAAAAAAGAATAGTGTCTGTTCTTGATGAGTTTTCGAAACATGATGTAAGGCGAGCTGCGGGGTTGATTTCGTCGGCTTTGAGCCTCCAGTTCGGATAAAGCGTGCATCCAGTGACGCTTCTTGCCCCGTGAGGCATCAAAAACGTCGCGCAATGCACGTCTTTTCGGCGAGGTGGCACGATGGCAAGAAGGGCTCCGCCGGCGCAGTGTCCTTTTTGCGGCGAAGAAGCACGCCGCCGCGCCGCGGTCACGGCTATGGGAAAATCAACCGGATTGAGTTGTCTACGGGCGAAAGGTGTCCCGCTATGGAGTTTGTTGCCACGTGCCCCAAGGGGTTCGAGAAGCTGCTGGCAGAGGAGCTGGCGTCGTTTCGCATACCTCAGGTCCGCCAGCTGCGAGGCCAGGTCGCCTTTGGGGGCGAGCTTGCCGACGCGTATCGCGCTTGCCTGTGGAGCCGCTTGGCCTCCCGCATCCTGCTTGTGCTCGCCCGCGTGGGCGCGCGCGACGCCGATGCGCTCTACGAGGGCATCCAGTCCGTCGACTGGTCGGGTCACCTCGCGCCCGGCGCCACCTTTGTGATCGACTCGCACGGCACGAACGACAACCTGCGCAACACCCAGTTCGTCGCCCTTCGTTCCAAGGACGCCATCTCCGACCAGCTCTTCTCCGCGCGAGGCATGCGCCCGGTGGTCAACACCGACGCGCCCGACGTGACCATCGACGTGCGCCTTTCGCGCGATCGCGCGACCGTGGCCATCGACCTCACGGGCGAGCCGCTCTTCCACCGCGGCTACGACTCGCGCTCTGCGCGCAAGGTCGCGCCGCTGCGCGCAGACTACGCCGCCATGGTGCTCGCCGCGGGCCGCTGGTACCGCAATGTTCGCCACGGCGCCCCTGTCCTCGCCGCCCTGTGGGCCGGCCAGGGAGCCGTGCTCGTGGAGGCCGCCGGCGAGGCGCTTGACCGTGCCCCTGGCCTGCTGCGCGCCCGCTGGGGCTTTGAGGGCTGGGCGGGCCATGACGCCGACGCGTGGGACGCCCTGCTCGAGGAGGCCGACGAGCGCGCGACCGCCGGCGAGAAGAACTCGCTTGCGCTCTACGCTTCCGACACGCGCCCCGGCGCCGAGGCCGCCTGCCGCGGGGCCCTGCGCGCCGCCGGCCTCGACTGCGAGCTTACCTTTGCGCCCGCCGCCGAGGTGCTCGACGCCGCGCGCGCTGCTGGCGACGACGCCCTCGTGACCTGTGACCTGAGCTGGCTCGCCGAGGACGACCTGGCTCTGGAGGCCTCCGCGCTCACGGCGCTGTCCGCCGCCGCGGGCCAGAACCTCGCCGCGCTCGTGCGCGACGCCGCGGTCGACGCCGCGGTCCAAGCCGGCCCGGCCGAGGTCTTCGACATTATTCAGGGCAAGGAGCCCGCCTTCGTGCGCTGCTTCGACGCGGTTCCCGGCGAGGCCGCCCCGGAGCCGGCGTTTGTCAAAATCGCCGGCGGCGAGCGCGTGCCCGTGCTCGTCCCCGCGTCCGATCAGTTCGCCGCCCGCCTGGCCAAGGTGGCGAAGCTTCGCGCCAAGTGGGCGCGCCGCGAGGACGTCAGCTGCTACCGCGTCTACGACGCCGACCTGCCCGACTATGCCGTTGCCATCGAGCTCTATGAGGGCTCCGAGACCCCGGGTCGCTGGCTGCAGGTCTCCGAGTACGCCGCCCCGAAGGAGATCGACGCCGACCTCGCGCGCCGTCGGCTCATGGACGTGCTCGCCATCGCGCCGCGCGTGATGGGCGTGGACCCCGCCAACGTCAACCTCCGCGTGCGTACCCGCGCCCGCGGCGGCTCCCAGTACGCCGACGAGGGCAGCGCCGCCGGCGCGACCCAGGCGGCAGGCGAGTTCTCGCGCATGCGCGGCCAGCGCGCCGACGCGCGCAATCGCCACAAGCCGAGCCTTACCGACCTGCCGCGCGGTGCCCACCTCATCGACGAGGGCGGCCTCACCTTCGAGGTCAACTTCTCGGCTCGCCTCGACTGCGGCATCTTCCTCGACCACCGTGACACGCGCGCCGAGGTCCGCGAGATGATGAAGCAGACCCTGGGCTCCAAGCGCTTCCTCAACCTCTTTGCCTATACGGGCGCCGCGACCTGCTATGCGGCAGACGGCGGCGCCAAGTACACGACGACCGTCGACCTCTCGCGCCCGAGCCTCGACTGGGCGCGCCGCAACATGGCCCGAAACGGCTTCACCGGGCCCGAGCACGAGTTCGTCCAGGCCGACGTCATCGAGTGGGTCAACGAACAGCGCCACACGCGCAACCGCTGGGACCTCGTGTTCTGCGACGTCCCCACCTTCTCGAACTCGCAGCGCATGAAGAAGTCGAGCTGGGACGTCCAACGCGACCACTCCGAGCTCATCATCGGCGTCTCGCGCCTGCTCACGCGCAACGGGTGCGCGATCTTCTCGTGCAATCTGCGCGGCTTCAAGCCCGACATCGAGGCTCTCTCGAAGGCCGGCGTCGTGCTCGAGGACATCACTGCGAGCACCATCCCCGAGGACTTCAAGCGCAACTCGAAGATTCACCACGCCTATATCGTGCGCCGCGGCTGATCCGGCGCCTGTCGTCAATCCAGCCGCTCGATTTGCCAAGAAGAGCTCGCCGCGCCGGAGCAAGCGGTCGGCGGGCCCTTCTTCCTATGTACGCCAACCGTTCGCGGATGCGCCCGGACTTCTCGGTTCCTCCGCCCCCGCGGTAACTAGAATAAGAACCACCTATCCAAAGATGACGCGCATGCTTGCGCGCCAGGAGAAGTGGGGGAGTCACAAATGGACCAGTCCATCGAGGCCACCGTCAAGGCGTGGCAGGATAACGTGGGCGAGGCAGATCTCGCCGAGGAACTCGACGTGCTCGTCGCCGAGGATGGCGATAAGCTCTACGACGCTTTCTACCGCAGCCTCGCCTTCGGCACTGCAGGCCTGCGCGGCACGCTCGGCGTCGGCACCAACCGCATGAACGTCTACGTCGTCGCCCAGGCCACCCAGGGCGTTGCCGATTACCTCAACGCCCACTACGAGAACCCGACGCTGGCGCTCGCCCGCGATTCGCGCCTCAAGGGCGAGGACTTCCAGAAGGTCGCCGCCGGCATCCTGGCCGCCAACGGCATCCACGTCTACGTCTACCCGCGCATCGAGCCCGTCCCCACGCTGTCCTTCGCCGTGCGCCACCTGGGCACCTCCGCGGGCATCGTCCTGACGGCCTCCCACAACCCCGCCGCCTACAACGGCTACAAGGTCTACAACGACCAGGGCGGGCAGATCACCGACGAGGCGGCCAAGGAGATCTCCGACAACATCGCCAAGGCCGACCCCTTCAAGGCGTTCGCCGGCGCCATGGACTTCGATGAGGCGCTTGAGCGCGGTCTTGTCGAGTGGACGCCCGAGGAGGTCCTCGACTCCTTCATCGACAACATCAAGAAGGTCTCTGTTCCCGGTTTCAAGGCCTCCGACGGCTACAAGGTCGTCTACACCCCGCTCAACGGCACCGGCATGGAGTGCGTGACCCGCATCCTCAAGGAGATCGGAGTCGAGGACGTCAGCGTGGTCCCCGAGCAGGCGGAGCCCGACGGCAACTTTCCCACCTGCAACTACCCGAACCCCGAGTTCCGCGCCGCCCTTGAGCTCGCCCTCAAGCTCGCCGAGGAGGTCAAGCCCAACCTCGTCGTGGCCACCGACCCCGATGCCGACCGCATGGGCACCGCCATCCCGCATGATGGCGATTACGTGCTCCTTTCGGGCAACGAGATGGGCGTCCTGCTCATGGACTGGCTCGCCAACATGGCCAAGGAGAACGGCGAGGACGTGAGCCGCAAGGTCGCCGTCTCGACCATCGTCTCGAGCTCGATGCCCGATGTGCTCGCCCGCGACTGGGGCTTCGAGATGCGCCGCGTGCTCACCGGCTTCAAGTACATCGGCGACCAGATCGACCAGCTCAAGGACGAGGGCGAGGAGGACCGCTACCTCATGGGCTTCGAGGAGTCCTACGGCTACCTCGTCGGCACCCACGCCCGCGATAAGGACGCCATCGTCGCCACCATGCTCTGTGTCGAGATGGCCTCCTACTACGCCGCCAAGGGCATGGACCTCTACGAGGCCATGGACGCCCTGTACAAGAAGTACGGCTACTACCTCAACGGCACCGTCAACGCCGCCTTCCCCGGAGCCTCCGGCGCACAGAAGATGACCCAGATCATGGACGGCCTGCGCAAGAACCCGTTGACCGAGATCGGGGGCTTCGCGGTCGAGGGCATGACCGATTACGCCACCGGCCCCGAGATGCCGCGCGTCTCCGGCCTGCAGAAGGAGGCCCCGCAGAACCTCCCGCCGGCGAACGTCATCGAGTACCGCCTCGAGGGCAACAACAAGGTCATCTTCCGCCCGTCCGGCACCGAGCCCAAGGTCAAGGCGTATCTCTTCTCGGTTGGCGCGACGCGCGAGGAGTCCGAGGCCGTGCGCGCTAAGCTCGAGGCTGCCTCCAAGCAGATCCTTTCCTAGCGCCTGCGCCTCTGCCCATAGAGCCGCAAAGAAGGCCGCGTCCCTCGGGGCGCGGCCTTTTGGTTTGCCGACTGTGGTTGCGGCGACGGTGCAGGCGCCCTTCTTTCCAGCAAAGAAGGGCGCTGCGCTTACTGCGCGTCGGTGCCCGCGGAGGTCCCGTCCGTCGGCTTCAAGGTGACGGAGTAGAACTTGTCGCAGGCGGAGGCGAGGGTCGAGGGCGCCCAGCTGCGGCGCGAGATCTCGGGAGAGGTGGGGTCGTACACGACGACGGTGCTGTCGGCGTTCTCGGTCACGAGGAGCACCCAGTGGGCGGTCTCGGTGAGCGTGCCTGCCTTTGCCTCAACGAGCAGGTAGGTGCCGGCGTCGAGGACCTCGGTCAGGTTGGCGGACGAGGACTCGTGGGACTTGACCTGGAGCCCCAGGCCCTCGGCCGCGGCTTCGAAGAAGGCGCCGTCCGTGCCGGAGTCGCCGGTCGCGAAGTTCTGGCCGGAGGCGAGCGCGGCCATGTCGGCGGGGGTCTTGTCGGCCGAGCCGGTGAGACCCATGTAGGCCATCGAGAACGCGGTGGGGCCGGAGCCCGAGACGGCGAGGGGGTGCTCGCCATACGCGACGGCGCCCCAGCGGATGTCCCAGTCGTAGAGCTCGGGTGCGGTGCCCTTGCTCACGGCGTCGGAGTACGCCTGGCCGGATTTCTGGGCGTTGGGGTAGTTGGCGACGAAGTCGATTGACTCGGGCACGTCGAGGGCAAGCTCGAGGAGCGATGTGTCGTCGTAGGCGTTCGCGTTGGCGGCGATCTGCGAGAGCTTCTCGTTGCGGTCGAGCTCTGTCTTGAAGCGGTTGGTGAGCTCATCGGTGACGCCGGCGGCTACGCGGGAGTCGATCTGGTTCTGGCCCGCGGCCGGCTCGTCGCTTCCGTTGGAACACCCCTTTACGCAGCTAGAAACACCGACAACAAGCAGGACAAGGAGGACGAGCGCGAGCGCTCCGAGGATGAGCATTCTCCTGTCGGCGCTGCGGCGCCCGCGGCCACCCTGGAAATTGATGTTGCGGGAGCGCAGCGGATAGCCGCCGTTGCCGAGGCCCTTCTGGATGGACGGCCCGCGCCTGCCGCGGATGCCGCGAGAGCCGTAACGCTGCTGCGTCCCGCGGGGGCCGTGGTAGGAGCCTCCGAGGTCAACACGCTCACGGGGGCGAGAGCCGCCGGAAGGCGCACCGCCGCGTCGGCCGCCGGCGTTGCGGGAAGGGCCTTGTCCGCGGCCCATATTCTGGCTGTCGTATGGCATAATGCCCCCAGTCGATTAGTTGCTGTAGGATAATCTCTCAAATAGTACGCCAAGCGCCACTTGTATCTGTTCGCAACGCCGTGCAATTCTGCGAGCGCGGCGTTGCCGGGAAGGAACGGAATAGATGGGCAGTAGAAACGGCCGCGCCGCGGCGATTCGCTCGGTTGTGCGAAAGAAGGCAATAAAGACGCAGCGCGAGCTCGCCGACGAGCTCGTTCGGCTCGGGTTCGACTGCACGCAGGCCACCGTTTCCCGCGACGTGAGCTCCCTTGGTCTGCGCAAGCTCCCGGGCGGCTCCTACGTTCTTGCCGAGGACCTTCATCTGCAAAGAATGCTTTCCGAGTTCGCCATCGGAGTCAGTCGATCCGAGAATCTTGTTGTCGTGAGGACACAGCCGGGCACGGCGTCCGGCGTTGCCGGCGCCGTAGACGAGGCCGAGCTCGAGCACGTGCTCGGTTCTGTCGGTGGGGACGACACGGTGCTCATCGTGGCCGACGCCACCGAGAACGCCGAGGGGCTGCGTGCCCGCCTCGCGATCCTCGCGGGATCCGAATAGCCTCGAGACAGAAACACCGGTCTAGCCGGTTTCTTGCAAAAAAAGGGCCTCAACCCGTCGCAGGTTGAGGCCCTTTTTTTGCAAAGAGACTTTCTGATTGCGCAGCTATTCCGCGCCGTTGCCGGGATCGGCGGTCGTGCCCCCGCCGTTGCCGTCGCCTCCTGTTGGCGTATCGCCGCCAGTGCCGGTGCCGCCTCCGGTGGCGCTCCCGGCGCCGTTTCCGGCGCCGGTGTTTCCGGTCGTGCCGCCCCCGGTCGAGGTGTTGCCTCCTCCGGCGGTGTCGTTGAAGCTGACGCCGTTGCCTCCGGTGTAGTTGCCATAGCCCTGCGAAGATGAGCTCGAATCGTCGCCTTCCTCGGCGTACCCCTCGCCCGAGTTTTCTTCAGAGTCGTAGTACCCGTTGTTTGCATACGCCTCGGTGCTCGAGAAGGTCCAGGAGCTGTTGGATTTGTACGTCGCTGTGTGGTCGGACGTGGCAAACTCCTGGCGGCTCTGGCCGCGCAGCACTGAGCTCATGAACGTTGCCCAAATGGGCTGTGCGGTATTGCCCGTCTCTGCGTGCGAGCCCTGGTAATAAGCCGTGTTTGTGCTGCCGTTGCGGTTGCCGAAGCGCACTACGGTGGTGATCTGCGGGGTGAAGCCGCAGAACCAAAGGTTGTCGTATTTCTCGGTGGTGCCCGTCTTTGCGCCCACGGGCTGATTTACCGTGAACATGTTTTTGGCGGTGGACGTGGTGTAGCCGGCGTTGAAGACGTTCTCGAGAACCTTGCGGGCGTCTTGCGCTACGGCGGAGTCGACCGCCTGGTCCGAGGTGTCCTCGTGCTGGTAGACGACCCCTCCGTTGCGGTTCTCGATCTTCACAATAGCAACGGTGTCATGGTGCGTGCCGTTATTCGCGATGGTCGAATAGCCTTCGGCCATCTCAAGCGGCGTTACATAGGAGGTGCCCAAGGTCGAGGTGCCGTAGGGCTCGATGGTGGAGTCGATACCCACGAGCTTGGACATGCTGATGAGCTTGTCGACGCCAATCGCCTCGATGACCTGCGCATAGCCGGTGTTGGAAGAGTATTGGGTGGCCTTATCGAGCGAGATGTAGCCGTACTGGTGGTTTTCGATGTTTTGCACCTTCCAGGTCTGATCGACCTGGACAGGGGAGTTGCAGTTGAGGGTGACGGTCGGGCTCATGCCCTCGTTCAGGGCGGCGAGCAGCGTGAAGGGCTTGAAGGATGAGCCTGCCTGGAATTTGCTTGTGGCGAGGTTGACCTTGGCGCTGTCGAGGTCGGTGTCGTAATGCTGGCCGCCCACCATCGCCTTGATGTAGCCGTTCGAGTTGTCCACGCACACAAGGGTGGCGTCGACGTCGTCGTTGCCTGCCTTGTCGACGACGCTGTGCGCGGCGGCCTCGGCAGCTGCCTGGTAGTCGGGATCGAGCGTGGTGTACACCTTGAGTCCGCCCTGCAGAATCGTATCGCTCGAGAAGTTCTGCTGGAGCAGCTGCTTGACGTAGTCGGTGAAGTACGGGTAGGAGCCGGTGTTGTCGGTGAGCTCGCCGTGGTTGAGGACGAGCTCCTCGGCGGTGGCGACGTCGTGCTCCTCCTGGGAGATGTCGCCGGCCTCGAGCATGCGGTCGAGGACGAGGTTGCGTCGGCTCACGCAGTTCTCGGGATTGCGGAACGGGTCGTAGAGGGTGGGGGAGTTCGGCAGGCCGACGAGCGTCGCGGCCTCGGCGACGGTCAGCTCGCTCGCGTGCTTATTGAAGTACGTGACGCTCGCGGCCTCGATGCCATAGGCTCCGTTGCCGTAGTAAATGGTGTTCACGTACATGTTGAGGATCTGGTCTTTGGTGTACATCTTCTCCATCTGGATGGAGATGTAGGCCTCGCGGACCTTGCGCTTGAGCGACATCTCGAACTGCTCGTCCGAAAGAATCGTGTTTCTTACCAGCTGCTGCGTGATGGAGGAGCCGCCGCCCTGCTCGCTTCTGCCGGTGAGCTGGCCCACGACGGCGCGCAGGATACCCTGCGGGTCCACGCCGTTGTGCTGGTAGAAGCGCTTATCCTCGGTGTCGACGGTGCCCTTGAGGACGTACGGCGACACCTGATCGAGCTCGACCGAGCGGCGGTTCTGCAGGAAGTAGGTGGCGATCTCGTTGCCGGAGGCGTCATAGACGCGCGTGGGCTCCGCCACGAGGTAGGAGTCGGCCGACGTGTAGTCGGGCAGGTCCTCGAGCCATGTGCTGATCACGGCTCCCATCGAGAGGCACAGCGCGATGATGAGCAGGGCGACGAAGCCAACGATGCCTGCCGCGCCGAAGCCGACGATGTGCGTCTTTGAGTGCTTGTGAGCCCTGCGGGTCCGGATGCCCATGAACTGCTCCTCCTCGATGGAGTCGATTCGCATATAGAATTGATTATAGTGTGCGGCCGCGCGTCACCTGTTTGGGAATGCGGCGGTGTTGTGACGTTGTGGAGCGCAAGCCGCCTGGCCTGCGTTATTGTATAGGGCTGTGTAAAACAAGATTTGACTACCCATGGAGGGCAGAGCAGTGCTTCCCGTCGAAGAGCAGCTGAAGGTCATCACCTCCGGCACCATGCAGATCGTTCCTCTGGACGAGCTCAAGAAGAAACTCGAGAAGGGCACGCCCCTTAACATCAAGCTCGGCGTCGACCCCACCTCGCCCGACCTTCACCTCGGCCACGCGGTTCCGCTGCGCAAGATGCGTCAGTTCCAGGATCTCGGTCACCGCGTCACGCTCATCATCGGCAACGGCACCGCGCTGATCGGCGACCCGTCCGGCCGCGACTCCACCCGTCCTCCGCTCACCGAGGAGCAGGTCGAGGCCAACGCAAAGACTTATGTCGAGCAGGCCATGAAGGTCCTCGACCCCCAGAAGACCACCATCGTCCACAACGGCGATTGGATCAAGCCGCTCAACCTCGGCAAGATGCTCAATCTCATGAGCAAGTTCAACGTTGCCCGCATTCTTGAGCGCGAGGACTTCCACAACCGCTACACCGAGGGCCGCTCCATCGCACTGCACGAGTTCATCTACCCGGTGCTCCAGGCCTACGACTCCGTCGTCATCGAGGCCGACCTCGAGATGGGCGGCAACGACCAGATCTTCAACCTGCTCGCCGGCCGTGATCTCATGCGCGCCGAGGGCATGGAGCCCCAGGTCGCCCTCACGATGCCGCTGCTGGTGGGCACCGACGGCGTGAAGAAGATGTCCAAGAGCTACAAGAACTACATCGGCCTCACCGACGAGCCCGCCGACATGTTCGGCAAGGTCATGTCCATCGCCGACGAGATCGTCCCGATGTACTATCGCCTCTGCTCCACCTGCTCGCTGGAGGAGGTCGACGCCATCGACGCCGCCTTTGCCGACGGCACAGCCGACCCCTACAAGCTCAAGCGCGAGCTCGGCGTGAACATCGTCGACCTCTACCACGGCGTGGGCGAGGGCGTCAAGGCCATGGAGGCCTTCGACGCCCAGTTCAAGAAGGGCGAGGCCCCCGAGGACATGCCCGAGTTCCCGCTGTCGACCGTAGAGGCCAACGACGAGGGCATGGTCTACCTGGCCAAGCTCCTTGCCGACCTCGGCATCTGCAAGTCCGCCGGCGAGGGCCGCAGGCTCATCGACGGCGGCGGCGTCAAGATCGACGGCAAGCCCGTCGAGCCCAAGCACTACAACGTCGACCCCTCGCTCTTCTCTGCAGGCACCACGGTGCAGTCTGGCAAGAAGCGCTGGGCGAAGCTGGTCTAGCAGTCATCGCTACCGACTCGCGCGGGCGCCGCTCAGACGGCGCCCGCGCTTTGCGTAGCGGGGTACGTAATCAATCGATCTGGGGGAGAGGTCTTGGCCCACAAGAACGTCATAGAGCTGCTCGCGCCCGCGGGCGGACCGGAGCCCTTTAACGCGGCGCTCGCCGCCGGCGCCGACGCCATCTACTGCGGACTCGGCAACAACTTCAACGCCCGTCGCTCAGCGAAGAACTTCGACGACGCGAGCTTCGACGACGCGTGCCGCCGTGCTCACCTTGCGGGCACGCGCGTCTATGTCACCGTGAACGTCGCCGTGGCAACCGACGAGATCCCGCGTGTGCTCGGGCTCGTGCGCCGCGCGTGGCTTCTGGGCGCCGACGCCTTCATCATCCAGGACTGGGGCCTCTTTGCGCAGATCCGCCGCACGTGGCCCCAGATCGAGACGCACGTCTCGACGCAGGCCAACGTTCACGACGCCCGCGGTGTCGCCTGGTGCCGCGCGCTCGGCGCCGACCGCGTGACGCTCTCGCGCGAGCTGTCGCTGCCCGAGATCGCGCGCATTGCCGAGGAGGGTGTGGAGCTCGAGTGCTTCGGCCACGGCGCGCTGTGCTTCTGCTACTCGGGCGTTTGCATGATGAGCTCGCTGGCGGGCGGGCGCTCCGCCAACCGCGGGCTGTGTGCCCAGCCGTGCCGCCTGCCTTATGAGCTCGTGGACGAGAAGGGCGAGCTCGTGCCCATCCCGGACGTGCCGACGGCGGGGATGGCCGAGACGATGCGCGGCGTGGGCGGCACGCGCGCTCTGTGCCCGAAGGACTATTGCACTGTCGACCACATCGACGAGATGATCGGCGCGGGCGTGGGCTCGCTCAAGGTCGAGGGGCGCATGAAGGCCCCCGACTATGTGTATCAGGTCGTCGGGGCATACCGGCAGGCCATCGACGCGTCCATCGCGGGGGTGCCGCTCTCGCCTGAGGAGGACCACGCGGTCCACCGCCAGCTCAAGCGAGCCTTCAACCGCGACTTCACCGACGCCTATCTGCTCGGCGAGTCCGACAACCGGATGATGAGCTACGAGCGTTCGAACAACCGCGGCGAGGTCGTGGGCGAGGTCGTGGCGAGCCGACCGCTCGAGGACAGCTTCGAGCGCCGCGGTGGCGGCAACGGCGGGCGTACCCGCATGAGGCGCTTTACCAGGGCCGAGGTCACGATTCACCTGGCTGAGCCCGTCGGCGCGGGCGACCTGCTCGAGCTGCGTCCCGTGAGCGACCCGACGCAGTTCCTCACCGTGAACGTCGAGCGCGACGCCGCGGCGGGAGAGACCGTCACGGCGACGGCGGTAAGGCCCATCGAGGCGGGCGCCGTCGTGCGCGTGATTCGCTCGCAGGCGGCGATGGACGCCGCCGCCCGCGTGTCGCGCGCGGACATCCAACGAAAAAGGCGTGTCGATGTGCGCGTGGTTGCTCGGCTCGGCGAGCCTTTCCGCGTCGAGCTTTCCTGCGTCGATGGCGAGGCGAGCGCATCGGCCGAGGGCTTTGTGGTCGAGGCGGCCCGCACGAAGGCGGTCGCGAGCGAGGACTTGGTCGAGCACGTGGGCCGCATGGGCGGAGGGCCCTTCGAGCCTGCGTCCTTTGACGTTCAGATGGACGAAGGCGTCGGCATGGGCTTCTCGGCCGTGCACAAGGTCCGCGCCGCCGCGGTGCGGGCGCTTGAGGAGACACTGCTCGCGCCGTATGCCGAGCGTGAGGGGAACACGGCGTCCGCCCCTTCCGACAGAGCGGTCGCATTCCGCCTGGGGGAGGCCCGCGCCGCCGCCAGAATCGCCGACCCCGCCACCGTCGAGCGCGAGGAGCCGTGCGCGTGCGCCCTCGTGGCGGACGCCGACTGCGCCCGCGCGGCGTTTGATGCCGGGGCTGCCCGCGTCTACGCGACGGCCGACGACCTCTCGCGCGGCGAGTGGCCCGAGGGCGTGATCGCCTGGCTCGACGAGGTCTGCCGCGAGGGGGACCACGACCGTTTGGACCCGTGGGTCGTCAAGGGGCTGCCCGTCGCCGTCGGTAACGTGTCCGAGCTTGCCCTCGCCGCGCAGAGGGGGGCTGCCCCCGAGATCCGTTCCTGCATTCCCGTGCACAACGAGAGCTGCGTCGTCGCGCTCGAGGAAGCCGGCGCGGCAGGGTTGTGGCTCTCGCCGGAGCTCACGCTCGAGCAGGTCTGCGAGCTTGCGCCGCGCGCCAGCGTTCCTGTTGGCCTTATGGTCCTCGGCCGCGAGCGCGCGATGACGAGCGAGCACTGTGTGCTGCAGGTAACCGGTAAATGCGTGCACAATTGCGAGGTGTGTCCCCAGCGGCGCCGGCGCTTCTCTCTCAAGGACATCGACGGCAAGCTTCTGCCTGTGCGCACCGACGTCAACGGTCGCTCCCGCATTTGGTCGGCCTATCCGCTTGACGCGACGCCGCAGGCTGTCGAGCTCATCGGGGCGGGCGTTACGCGTCTGCTCGCCGACTGCACGCTGCTCACGCCGAAGGAGACCGCTTTCTCAGTCGAGCGCATCGGCCGCGCCATCGACGCCGCCCGGGCTGGTCGTGCCCCGCATGCCCGCATGCGGGGCGCCACGTCCGGCCACCTCTTCTCCGGCATCGGCTAGCCTGGGACAAAAGGGACGGGGGATTTTGTCCCAAACCGTGGAGGCGGGAGAAGGTGTCTCCACAATTCGGGACAAAATCCCCCGTCCCTTTTGTCCCAGGCCCCTGCGGCGCTTTGGGTAAGATAGTCCCCGCACGCATTCAACGAAAGGAAACCACCATGGCCGTGGATAAGCAGCTTCTCGAAGAGACCCTCGACATCATCCGCCAGAGCCTTCAGGCCGACGGCGGCGACGTGGAGCTCATTGACGTCGACGACGAGGGTGTCGTCACCCTCGAGATGCAGGGCGCCTGCGCCGGATGCCCGCTCTCCAGCATGGACATGTCTGAGGGCATTGAGCGCATCCTTATGGAGCACGTGCCCGGCGTGACGCGCGTCCAGCCCGCCGTCCTTTAACCTTCGGGCATAAAGGAGCGCCTTTGTTCCTCAACGAACTCTTTCAGTCTCTGAATCCGATAGCTTTCTCGCTCGGGCCGCTCTCGGTGCGTTGGTACGGCCTTGCGTATCTCGCGGGCTTTATCGTGGCGGGTTTTGTGATGTGCCGCGTTGCCCGCCGCTGGGAGCTTGATCTTTCGGTCGACGACATCATGAGCATCGTCATCGGCGTCGCCTTCGGGGTCATCGTTGGAGGCCGTCTTGGTTACGTGTTGTTCTACGGCGCGGGATACTATCTAGAGCATCCTGCCGAGATTATTGCCACTTGGGACGGCGGCATGAGCTTCCACGGCGGCCTCGTGGGCGCCGTCATCGGGGGATCGATGGTGTGCCGGCGGTACAAGATCAGCATCCCCACCATTTGCGACCTCGCCGTCATCGGAGCTACTTGGGGCATCTTCTTTGGCCGCTGCGCGAACTTCGTTAACGGGGAGCTGTGGGGCAAGGAGTGCGACTTGCCGTGGGCCGTCGCGTTCCCGTCGGGCGGTGGCGTTTTTCGTCATCCGTCGCAGCTCTACGAGGCCGCGCTCGAAGGCCTCGTGATCTTCTGTGTGCTGTGGGCTCTCTCGCGAAAGCGCCCGGCGCGTCCCCAGGGCACTTTCATGGGCACGTTCCTGCTGCTCTACGGTGTATTCCGGTTTCTCATCGAGTTCGTTCGCGTGCCTGACGCCCAGCTTGGATACCTCTTTGGCCCCATCACGATGGGTCAGTGTCTGAGCTTGCCGCTCGTGGTTCTCGGCATAGCGCTTCTTGTCGTGGCCCACAGGCTCGATCGCCCGCAGGTCGGGCGCCTTGAGGAGTCCTTGGGCTAGGCGAGGGGCCGGGCAATCGGCTCGCCGTCCGCCAAGAAAACCGAGGTCGGCCTCGCCTGCGCGGGGTCCTTCCCGGGGAAGTCCGCCCTATGGTGGCTTCCCCGGCTTTCTGTGCGCGCCCTCATTGCGCAGATGAGTGCCCGGGCGGACAGAAGCGAGAGCTCTGCGCGCCTTGTGGCCGCGATGGCCCGCGCATCGACCGACGGCTCGGCGTCATGCTCAAGGCGTCGCTTCAGCTCGGAAACCATCTCTGCGGCCTGGGCCAGGCCATCCTCGGTCCTTGCGACCATGCAGTGGCGGCTCATGAGGGGCTTGAGCTCGGCGATTGTCTGCGAGGCGAGCGGCGAGGCCACGGCATCCAGACGAGTCGCGCGCATGCCCTTCTTGCCTTGGAACCCTGCGGCCTCGCGGCCGGCAATGCGCCCGAACACGAGGGCGTTCGCGCTCGCAAGGCCGCCGATGCGGTCGGCGCCGTGCATGCCGCCGGTGCACTCGCCGCAGGCATAGAGCCCCGCAACCCCCGAGACCGCCGCGTCGGCGCCGATCAGGATTCCGCCGTTGTGGGCGTGCGCGTAGTGGGCGACGCGAAGCTCGTCGCCCGACCGGATGCCGTGGGCCTCGAGCAGCCAGTCCGAGAAGGTCTTCATGAATTCCGGCAACTCTTCGGGCAGGTCGTAGGTTACCCGCGCTCCGCCGTCGCCCGCGGCGGCGATGGCGAAGTCGACCTTGCGGTCCGGTCGGCTCGCGGTAAAGGGGCCGTGCTCGGAGCGCGCGTCAAGAAGGCCCTGCGCCCCTCCGAAGCCCTCGATGCGCGCGAAGCGGAAGGTCTTCTCGTTGAAGACGACGTTGGATACGGGCGCGACAAGGCCCGGCATGATCTGCATGAACTCGCAGTTGACCAATTGAGCGCCCTGCTCGAGGGCGACGGCCTGGGCAGTGCCCAGGCCGTCCGGCATCGTGAGGGTGCGCTCAAAAAGGCCGCCGAAGCCGCCGGTGGCCAGCACCGTCGCCGAGGCATCGATGCTGCAGAGGTGCTTCTTGTCGCGCGCATAGAGAACGCCCGGGGCCATGAGCTCCATGTATGGGAAGACGGTCACGCCCGCCCGCTCGAGCGCGGGGCCGAACGCCGCGCGGAAAGAAGCGCGCTCGAGGCCGTGCCAGTTGCGCTGGGCATGGTCGAAGCAGGGGATGAACTCTCGCTGGGCGGCACGCTCGGCGCGCCGCAGGGCACAGCCGCGACTCTCCAGCCACTCGATTGCGGGCTCGGTCTTGCTGACGAGCTCATGGACAAGCGCGGGATCGGCGACGCCTTGCCCCACTTCCAGGATCGTTTGCTCGAAATCCGCGGAGCGGCCGCTTACGGGTCCCACGAGCCCAAGCCCCCAGGTCCCGGCAAAGAAGCTCGAGCCGCTGAAGACGGGCCCCGCGCAGACGAGCGCAACCTTTGCGCCGCGCTCGGCGGCCGTGAGCGCGGCGGTGGCGCCGGCGATGCCCCCGCCGATGACGAGCACGTCGAAGTTGCCAAGGTTCTCGGTTACAACTTGAGGCAAGCCTGCCGCCTTTCCGGGCGCCGGCGCTGCACCCTGCTAAAGTGGGGCAAGAAGACCACAAGGAGGAAACATGCCCCTGAACGGAGCCGATTATACCTACGCCGGGGAAGCGCCGGAGCCCGTCTCGCTCGACGGGGCCAACGTCAAGTTCGACGGCAACGGGCTCGTCCCCTGCGTCGTTCAGCAGGAAGGCACCGGCGAGGTGCTCATGGTCGCGTGGATGAACTCTGAGTCGCTCGCCCTCACCATAAAGACGGGCACGACCTGGTTTTGGAGCCGCAGTCGCCAGGAACTCTGGAACAAGGGCACGACCAGCGGAAATATGCAGCAGGTCAAGCACCTGCTCGTCGATTGCGACGCCGACACCCTCGTGGCCGTCGTGGACTCTCCCGGGCCCGCCTGCCACACCGGCCACCGCAGCTGCTTTTTCCGCGAGATCGATTAAGGGGCAGAGAGCGCCTGCCCGATTTCCCAATACCAAAAAGGAGGCCCGAATGGGCGAGAGGACCAAGAACGTCCAGAACGGCAACATCGGCGAGACCCTCGAGGGATTGGCCGCCGTCATCCACGGCCGCCGCGACGCCTCGCCGGAGCAGTCCTATACGGCCAAGCTCCTCCAAGGCAAGGAGGACAGCCTGCTCAAGAAGCTCGCCGAGGAGGCGAGCGAGGTCATCATGGCCTGTAAGGACGACGACCACGAGCACATTCGCTACGAAGCGGGGGACTTGGTGTATCACCTGCTTGTTACCCTCGAGCGCTATGGCGTCAGCCTAGATGAGCTTGCCGGCGAGCTGGACGCCCGCCGGCACTAGCGCGTCCGGCGGCCGATCCGCCGCCCATTCGTTGCTCGCGTACCGAAGTACGCGTCGCTCCTCCTTCGGGGCGCCTCGGCCCGCCGGCCAGCGCCTTAGCTCCTGACCCGTGGCTTTCGGCGTTTCCTATGGATTAACCCTACCTGTGTCCGCAGAGCCGTAAACTCACCAACTGTTGAATCATTCTCGGAAGGTGGGCAATGGCCAAGCATTTCAAGAAGATCGATGAGCCGCAGGCGGATGCCGAGACTAGCGTCGGCAAATCCGCGGCGATGATGAGCGTACTCGTGATCTTCAGCCGCATCACTGGTTTTGTGCGCACATGGGGCCAGGCGTTCGCCCTCGGCACGACGCTTCTTTCCAGTTGCTATACCGTTGCGAACAATCTGCCGAACCAACTCTACGAGCTTGTGATCGGCGGCATGATCATCACGGCGTTCTTGCCCGTCTACCTTGACGTCAAGCAACGTTTGGGCCGCAGGGGGGCCAACGCCTACATCTCGAATCTTCTATCGCTTCTGCTCATCGTTCTCGGCGTCGGCTTCGTTTTGTGCCTCATCTTCGCCGGGCCTCTCATCTGGGTTCAGTCCGCCGGCACCGATCAGTCGACGATGACTGATGCGGTGACCCTCTTCAGGTTCTTCGCCATCGAGGTCGTGCTCTACTGCCTTTCGAGCATCGCCTCAGGCATCCTTAATGCCGAGAGGGATTATTTCTGGAGCAACGCGGCCCCCATCTTCAACAACATCATCTGCACGACATCGTTCATCGCATATGCGTTCCTCGCGGGCTCGCAGCCCGCCCTCGCGTTTCTTATCCTCGCCATCGGCAACCCTCTGGGCGTTCTTGTGCAGATTCTCATGCAGCTGCCGAGCCTGCGCCGCCATGGCGTACGCCTTACGCTTCATGTGGATATCCACGATCCGGCTATTAGAGAGACGCTCTCCATTGGCGTCCCCACGCTTGTGGTCACCGCCTGCGGCTTCGTCACCACTTCGGTGATGACTTCGATGGCGCTCGTCGCCGTGCCCGAGTCGGGCAGCTCCGTTCAGTACTATGCCCGCCTGTGGTACACGCTGCCCTACGCCGTTCTCGCCGTGCCCATTACCGTCGCCCTCTTCACCGAGATGTCCGACTCCTTCGCCAAGGGCAGGCTCGCGAATTTTGCCGAGCAGGTATCCTCAGGAATGAGGCAGGTCATCTTTGTTCTCGTGCCCTTCATGCTCTACCTCATCGTTTTCAGCCGACCGTTGATGTCGCTTATGCGAATCGGCCAGTTCAACGCCGAGAGCGCGAGCCTCACCGCGGGCTACCTTTCGACGCTCGCGCTCGCGCTGCCGTTCTACGGCCTCTCCACCTTCTTTCAGAAGGCTTTTTCGTCCATGCGCCACATGATGAGTTTTGCCGTGGCCAATATCGTGGCCTCGGTGGTCCAGGTCGTCTTTACCGTTGTCCTCACGCCCGTGCTGGGCATTCATGCTGTGTCTCTCGGTAGCGCGCTGTATATGGTGGTCCTTGACATTATCTCGGTGGGGATTCTCCGCCGCCGTGTCAAGGGCGTCGAAATGGGGGCATTTATCGCCTCCGCCCTGCGCTCGCTTGCCCTTGGCTTGGCGGGCGCAGCCGTCGGTGCGCTCATCCTGCATCTTTTGGGCGGAGACAAGGGCGAGCTCTCGCTGGTGCGAGCGCTTATGGTCATCGTCTGCGGCGGCGTGCCTGCGGTGGTGGTCACCTTTGGCGCTGCCCTTGCGCTGCAGATTCCCGAGGCGGCGTTCTTCGGACGCATCCTCGGCAAGCTCAAGCGTCGCTAGGGCGCTTTTCCCGAGGTCGAATGTCCTGGCGTATACTTAATCGATTGAAGAAACGCAGCAAAGGAGTGCACGCGCTTATGCAGCCCACCTCGCAAGACCTACAGATCGGCAAAACCTTCCGCCCCGTTGTCCTCGGCGCGGACGTCCTCGGCTACTCCTACACTCGCCAGTTCCATGAGACCTATGGTGTGGACTCGATTGTCCTTGCCAAGTTCGACATCAAATTCACGAGCTGCAGCAAATGGAACGACTATCGCTGCGTCGATGGCGTCGAGCGCGAAGATGAGCTGCTTGCCTACCTTACGGGAACGATTCTGCCTGAATGCCGGGCGCAGGGGCGCAAGCCCCTGCTCGTCGCGAGCGGCGACTGGTATGCCGAGATTCTCTCTAAGAACAAGCCCGCGCTTACCGAGGCGGGCTTCGCCGTGCCTTATAACGACTACTCCCTCTTCAACGTCATCACGATGAAGGAGAAGTTCTACGGCTTGTGCGCCGAGCTGGGCATCCCGTATCCGAAGACTTGGCTCGTCGCCTGCGGAGAGGGGCTCGAGCCGATTCCCGGGATCGATCCCATCAGCGATGAGGTCATCGATGGCCATGAGTACCCGATGATCGTCAAGCCGGCGAACAGCGCCGAGTGGCATTATGCCGAGTTCGAGGGCAAGCGAAAGATTCACACGGTCAACTCGGCGGCCGAGCTCCGTAAGCTTATCGCCGACGTGAAGGCGACGAGTTACAGCAAGTACCTTCTTGTCCAAGAGTGCCTTGCCGTTCGCGACGACTCTCTCCACTCCGTCACGGTCTTTTGCGAGCACGGCGAGATGGTTCTTGGGCGCGTGGGCCATGTGCTTGTCCAGGATCGCAGCGCCAAGGGGATCGGCAACCCGCTCGTGATCCTCGGTGAAGATCGCCCCGATCTTCTCGATTGCGCTGCGCGCTTCTGCCGCAAAGTTGGCTACGAAGGCTATGGCAACCTTGACGTTATGGACGGGGCGGATGGCAAGCCGCGCTTCCTCGAGATCAACGCCCGCCCGGGACGCAATACCTACTACATGACTCTTGCGGGCGTTCCCTTCGTCAAGCCCATTGTCGAGAAGTTCGTCTGTGGGCACGACACGCGTCAGACGCTCTCTGCCGCCGAGCGGGCTTGCGACCGTCCGTTCCTTTTTTGCGTGCCCCCCTTCGATATCGTTCGCAAGGAGGTCTCTGACCCTGTCCTGCGCCAGAAGGTCAACGAGTCCATCAAGGCCGGGGTTGCAAAGAGCCCTCTGCTCAACAGCGAGGACACCCTTGCGCAGCGTATCTACGCCCGAATTAACCGAGTGAACTTCCACAGTAAGTTCTAGCTGCGGCTTTATGCCTTACAAGCGTTTGCGGGCGGCGCGAAGGCGTCGCGGCAAAACCCTCGAGCGACCCTAAAGCTAGATGGAGGAGCTGTAGACGAGTTTTGCCTCGGCTCCTCCGCTTGCTAGAATGTCTCGTACTGTACGTAACCCGAATCGCTAAACAACGCGAGGTCTATATGCACATCACCCGAACCCACAAGGTCGCTCGCGCCTTCGGCGCCGTTGCGCTTTCCGGTCTCTTGGCAGGAGGCGTGCCCTTAGCCACCGTCGCATACGCTGCTTCTTCGCAGGAGATCTCGAGCCAGCTTTCCGAAGTGAAGCCGAAGCTCGACGGCTTGACCCGTGAGCTTGAGATCGCCCAAGCCAAGTGCGAGGACACTTCTGCTCAGCTTGAAGAGGTCCAGGCGCGCATCGACGAGCTCAAGCCGCAGATCGCCGAGCAGCAGCAGAAGGTCGCCGACGCCCAGGCTGGCCTTGCGGAACACCTCTCCAGCAATTACAAATCCGGCGGCAACACTACGCTGCTCGAGCTCGTCCTCGAGTCAAAGAATTTCTCGGAACTTGTGAGCAACGTTACCTATGCGAACAAGATCTCGGAGGCGAACTCCCAGAAGATTGAGGAGACCAACGCCCTCGTGGCAGACCTCAACTCAAAGAAGGACGAGCTCGCGGGTGAGGAGAACAGCCTCACGACGCTTCTTTCGCAGCAGCAGGACGAGCAGGCGTCCCTTGAGTCCGCGCGCTCCGAGACCCAGGCGTATGTCGACGGGCTCTCCAGCGAGCTTCAGTCGGCGCTTCAGGCAGAGCGCGAGGCCGAGGCTAAGCGCCAGCAGGAGGAGGCCGAGAAGGCCGCCGCGGCTGCGGCAGAGCAGCAGAAGGCCGAGAGCGAAGCTAACGGCGGGGGCAATTCGTCGAGCAACGGTTCCTCAGGCGGCAACGGCGGCTCCTCGTCCAACAACGGCGGCTCTTCCAACGGCGGGAGCTCCTCCAATGGCGGTTCTTCCAACGGCGGCTCTTCCAACGGCGGGAGCTCCTTCAATAACGGCTCGAGCAGCAACGGCGGGGGTTCCGGCATCTCGAGCTCCACGGCCTCTGCAATCATCAATGCGGCCCGCACCCAGCTCGGCGTGCCGTATTCTTACGGCGCCTGCAACCCCGGCGTCGCGATGGACTGCTCCGGTCTCACGAGCTATGCCTATGCATGCGCCGGCATTTCGATTGCTCATTCCTCCCGTTCCCAGTACAGCATGGTTTGCGCCGCCGGCAACCTGAAGACCTCCACTTCCGCGCTCTCCGCCGGCGACCTTGTTTTCTATCAGTCTGGCGGCGTTATCTATCACGTGGCCATCTACATCGGTGGCGGCAACGTTATCCACGCCAACGGTTACGGTTCCGGTGTCGTTATTACTGGCGTGACCTACGACGATGGCTTCTGCGGCGGCGGCAGCCCGATCTAATCCTTGCCGCAAGGCTGGACGGTGCCGCTACGTTCAAGCTGGGCTTACATCGTTGCGATGAGGACGGGCGCCTACCAAGGGTGGGCGCTCGTTTTGGTATCCAAGGGAGGTTGGGCGTTGTCTGACGACCAGAAGCGCTTGAGCGCAAGCGACCGCGCGGCCGCGCGCGAGCATGTGACGTGCGCCATCGACGGCACGGCGTCGCTCGTCGAGCAGGTTGCGCTCGTACCCACCGAGCCCGGCTGCTACCTGTGGCGCGACGCATCGGGTACCGTCGTCTACGTGGGCAAGGCCAAGAACCTCCGTGCGCGTCTCAAGCAGTACGTCACCTTGGCCGACGACCGCCAGAAGATTCCGCTCATGATGCAGGTGGTCAAGTCCTTCGACTACGTGGTCGTGGGCTCCGAGCACGAGGCGCTCGTGCTCGAGCGCAACCTCATCGCCCAATACCACCCCTACTTCAACGTCGACTTCAAGGACGACAAGTCCTATCCCTACATCGCGGTCACCGAGTCCGACGTCTTCCCGGCGATCAAGTACACGCGCGAGCGCCATCGCAAGGGCACGCGTTACTTCGGGCCCTATACCGACGCCAAGGCCGCGCGCGAGACCATCGACACACTGCGCAAGGTCGTTCCCATCTGCTCGGCTACCTGCGCCGAATGGAAGCGCGCCCGCCGTATCCTTGAGCGTGAGCCCGATCAGGCCGCTGTCGCCAACATCGTGCTTGCCGGAAAGTGCCGCCCCTGCTTCGACTACCACGTGGGCCGTGGCCCCGGGGCCTGCTGCGGCGCGATCGACACGGTCGAGTACGCCCGTCATGTGCGGCAGGTCGAGGATTTCCTCCAGGGCAAGCGCTCGACCATCGTGGACGAGCTCACCGACCAGATGCGCGAGGCCGCCGCGGGGCTCGACTTCGAGCGCGCGGGGCGCCTGAAGGCTCGCCTTCAGGGGCTTTCCGCCCTCGACGTGAAGCAGCAGGTCATGTTCTCCGCCGACATCGACCTCGACCTCATCGGCTTCTACCGCGAGGAGACCATCAGCTGCGCCTGCGTCTTCGTCGTGCGCGAGGGCCGCACGGTCAGATCCGTCGAGTTTATTCTGGACAAAGGCGCCGACGTGGGCGAAGACGAGCTGCAGGGCGGCTTTGTCAAGCGCTACTACGACGAGACCGCCGACATCCCCGCGGAGGTTTGCCTCTCGGTTGACCTTCCCGACGCCGATGTCATCGCCGGCTGGCTTGGCGAGAAGCGCTGCCGCGCCGTGCGCCTGCACCGCCCCCAGCGCGGCGAGAAGCGCCGCCTGCTCGAGATGGCCGAGTCCAACGCCCGCCATGCCCTCATGCGCTATATGGTGCGCACCGGCTACGCGGACGATCGCACGAACAAAGCCCTGCTTCAGCTGGAGAGCGCGCTGGCGCTCGACGCGCCTCCCATGCGCATCGAGTGCTTCGACATCTCTACGCTTCACGGCCACTTCACCGTGGCGTCGATGGTCGTCTTTACAAACGGCCGCCCCGACAAGTCGCAGTACCGCAGGTTCAAGATCCAGACGCCCCTTACCGAGGCGAACGACTTCGTGAGCATGTCCGAGGTCCTGGGGCGTCGCTACTCGCCCGAGCGCATGGCCGACGGGCGCTTTGGCAGCCGCCCCGACCTGCTCGTGGTCGACGGCGGCAAGCCTCAGCTCACGGCCGCTATGGAGCAGCTGGCGCAGTTGGGCCTCGACATCCCGGCCTGCGGCCTCGCCAAGTCCGACGAGGAGGTCTTCGTCCCATGGGACGAGACCCCGGTCGTGCTGCCGTCCGGCTCGCCCTCCCTCTACCTCATCAAGCAGGTGCGCGACGAGTCCCACCGCTTCGCCATCACCTTCCACCGCGAGCTGCGCGGGCGCGCCATGACGGCGTCAGTGCTCGACGACGTCCCGGGCGTGGGGCCCAAGCGCAAACGCGCCCTCATGCGCGAGTTCGGCTCGCTCAAGCGCCTGCGCGCCGCCGACGAGGCGGCCATCGCCGCCGTCCCCGGGGTGCCCGCCGACGTCGCCCACGCCGTATGGCAGGCGCTTCATGAGCTTGCGGAGGGACAGCCTTCCGGCTGTCGCGATGGCCTGGGTACTCCAGAAGTATAATTTGAGAAACTAAACACTTTGCTGTTAAACGTTTTCGCATAACTGGTATCGAAGGAGCGAAACCACTTCACTAGAAGTATTCTCTTATTGATACCAGTTGAATAAATGGCACATAGAACGTAATACCAGTGAAATAAGACTCAACTCGTTCGAAAATGACGGGCAACAATCGACCAGGCGGGGAGTTTTACCCTCTGAACAACCGCTAAGCGGCATACAACATGCCGTTGGGCGAGTTTGCAGAGCAACTCATGCCGCTGCGCGGGTAGTCTACGGGCAAAGAGCGGCCGCCGAGGGCGGCTGCGGGAGGATTCAGATTGAGGAAGAGGCAAAACATGAACAAGATCGTGAACTCTGCCGTTACCCGCCGTGCGTTCCTCGGCGGCTCCGCACTCGCGGCCACCCTTGGTCTCGCTGCCTGCGGCGGCAACACCGACAGCGGCGATGCCGGCACCACCACCGGCGGCACCGAGGGCGGCGGCACCCTGACCGTCGGCTCCGCGTACTCCCCGTCGTCCTACGACCCCGCCAACTGCTCGTCCGCGTTCTGCCTCTCGGCAAACTCGAACGTCATGGAGGGTCTCTACAACATCGACTTCACTGACTACAGCGTCATCTCCGGCCTGGCAGACGGTGAGCCGACCCAGATCGACGAGAACACCTACGAGGTCAAGCTCCGCGAGGGCGCCAAGTTCTCCGACGGCACCGACGTGACGCCCGAGGACGTCGTCGAGTCCTTCGCCCGCGCCACTGCCGAGGGCGGTCTGTACATCTCCTTCCTCACCATGTTCGACTCCATCGAGAAGAAGGACGACACCACCGTCACCGTCAAGTGCAACATCCCCAACTTCTCGCTGCTCAAGGAGCGCCTTGCCATCATCAAGGTCATGCCCGCCTCCCTCTCCGCCGACGACGCCAAGGCCAAGCCGGTCGGCTCCGGCCCTTGGATGTACGACGAGATGTCCGACACCTACGTCGTCCTGAAGCCCAATCCGAACTACAACGGTGAGTTCCCGGCCAAGGACAACGAGCTCCGTATGGACTCCATGACCGACACCACCGCCCGCACCACCGCCCAGCAGGAGGGTACGACCCTCGTCTCCGAGTCCGTGCCGCCCGAGTCCATCGACCAGCTCAAGGCCGCCGGCGTCTCCATCGATGAGGTCAACGGCTTCGGCACCCGCTTCATCATGTTCAACGTCAAGAAGGCCCCGTGGAACGACGTCAAGGCGCGCCAGGCCATCATCTACGCCCTGAACACCGACCAGATGATCTCCAATGCCTTCTCCGGCATGGCCGCCGTCGCCACGAGCTACCTGCCCTCCTCCTTCACCAACTACCACGAGGCCTCTGTCACCTACACCTACGACGCCGACAAGGCCAAGAGCCTGCTCACCGACGCCGGCGTGACCCCGGGCGACATCACCCTGCGCACCACCGACAATGCTCAGGTCGTTGCTATGGGCACCCAGGCCCAGCAGGACCTCGAGGCCCTCGGCTTCAAGGTCGAGCTGGTCTCCGACAAGTCGCCCGCTACCTACGCCGCCATCGACCAGGCTGACGACTCTTGGGACATCCTCATCGCCCCTGGCGACCCGTCCTGCTTCGGCGGCGACACCGACCTGCTGCTCAACTGGTGGTTCGGCGACAACGTCTGGATGAAGACCCGCTGCGCTTGGAACACCTCTGACGAGTGGAAGAAGCTCAACGGCCTCATGAACGACGCCCTGGGCACCTCCGGCGCCGATCAGCAGGACCTCTGGAACCAGTGCTTCGACATCCTCGCCGAGAACGTCGTTCTCTACCCGCTGCTCCAGGTCGTCACCCCGACCGCCTCTTGGCGCGAGAACGCCAACCCCGACGGCGTCAAGGTCTCCGACAACTTCAAGGGCATCGGCACCACGGGCGTCCACCTCGTCGGCGTCACGACCGTCAAGGCGTAAGGGCTAAAGCGAAAAAGAAGCGGAGTTCAGGCATATACCTGCGCCGATTCTCCTAAGCGAAATATGGAGGCCCGAGCGACCGCCAGGTGCTCGGGCCTCCTTTGTATCTGTAAGCGTCAGCATCGAGAGAGGGGAGAGGCCAAGTGAATAATCTTCTGCGCCTCGTAGGAAGGCGTCTTGTCGCGCTTCCGATCATGGCTTTCGCCGTGACTTTCCTGATCTTCTTCCTCATGTCGTTCTCGCCGATCGACCCGGCGTACAACGCCCTGGGAGAAAGCGCCACGCCTGAGCAGATTCAGGCGTACCACGAGGAGTACGGTCTGGACGACCCCTGGCCGGTACGCTACGTCCGCTACATGGGTGACCTGCTCCACGGCGACCTCGGCACCTACAGCGCCCGCCGCAACTCCGTGGCCGAGCGCATTTCCAAGGCTCTGCCCGTCACCATGCAGCTCACCTTCCTGGGCCTGCTCATCGGCGCGGTCGTGTCGTTCCTGCTTGGCATTATCGCGGCGCTCTACCGCGATAAGTGGCCCGATCAGCTCATCCGCCTGCTTTCGATCGCCGGTCTTGCCACCCCGTCGTTCTGGCTGGCAGTCCTGCTCATCCTCGTGTTCTCATCCTTCATGCACCTGCTCCCGGCGTCCGGAGCCCTTCCCAACCCGCTCACCAACTTCGGCGGGTACATGGGCCGCATGATCATGCCCGCCATCGCCCTCGCGGTGCCCCTCACCGGCCAGATGACGCGCATCGTGCGCACCGCCATGGTCGAGGAGCTCGATAAGGACTACGTGCAGACCGCCAAGGGCTCCGGCCTTCCTCAGAAGGTCATCATCGCCCGCAACGTCCTGCGCAACGCCCTCATCACGCCTGTCACCACCCTCGGCATGAAGATCGGCTACCTCATGGGCGGCGCCGTCGTCATTGAGGTCATCTTCAACCTGCCCGGCATGGGCATGGCGATCCTCGACGGCGTTGCCGGCAACGAGCCTAACCTCATCATGGGCGTCGTCATTGTCGTCGCGTTCTCCTTCATCATCATCAACATCGTGGTCGACATGCTGTATCTGCTCATCAACCCGAGGATTAGGAGCGTCTAGCCATGCTGACCCAAAGGAAAGAAGACGCCGAGAAGCTCGAGGGCATGGCGAAGTCCAAGGGCCCCAAGCTCTCCGGCCTCAAGAACATGAAGACGTCCTCGAAGATCGCGCTTGTGATTCTTCTTGCCGTCGTGCTCATCTCCATTCTGGCGCCCGTGCTCGCGCCGTATAGCCCCTACGAGATCGGGACTGCGCGCATGGCCCCCGACGCCACGCACATGTTCGGTACCGACGACAAGGGCCGCGACATCTTGTCGCGTATCCTCTACGGCGGCCGCATCTCGCTCGTCATCGGCTTCGGCGCGGTTCTCTTCGCGCTCGTCACCGGCTCCATCGTCGGCGCCCTGGCCGCGGTTACCCGCAAGTGGGTCTCCGAGGTCATCATGCGTATCCTCGACATCATCATGTCGGTCCCCGGCATCGCCTTGGCGGCCGTCCTCGTCACCATCCTCGGCAAGTCCGTGCCTGCCATCATCTTCTCGATCGGCTTCATGTACATGCCGCAGATCGCGCGCATCGTGCGCGCGAACATCGTGTCCGAGTACGGCGAGGACTACGTTCGCGCTGTCATCGTCTCGGGCGCCCGCGCCCCGTGGATCTTGATGAAGCACGTCCTGCGCAACTGCGCCGCTCCCATCATGGTCTTCACCGTCACGCTCGTGGCCGACGCCATCATCTTCGAGGCGTCCCTGACGTTCCTGTCCGCCGGCATCGCCGAGCCTACCCCGACCTGGGGCAACATCCTCGCCGACGCTCGCGCCGGCGTTCTGTCCGGCCGTTGGTGGCAGGCGCTCTACCCGGGCATCGCCATCATGCTGACCTGCCTTGCGCTCAACATCCTCTCTGAGGGCATCACCGACGCCATGGCCTCCGCGCCGTCCGCCCCGGTTTCCTCCGAGAACTCCGAGAGCCGCCGCGAGGCCGACCTGCTCGTGGCTGACCCGGTACGCGCTTATAAGGAGCAGGCCGCGTCGCTCGCCGGCCGCCTGTCCGCGCTGCGCGAGGTCGAGCTCGCCCGCACCGACCGCCGCGTGCCCGACTACTCGGTCCAACCCCTGCTCGAGGTCAAGAACCTTTCCATAGGTTTCCCGCGCCACGGTGACGTCAACGTCGTCGACAACGTGAGCTTCGCCGTGCGCCCCGGTCAGTGCATGGCCCTCGTGGGCGAGTCCGGCTGCGGCAAGTCCATCACGACCAAGACGATCATGAACCTGTTGCCCGACACCGCCCGTATCACCGGCGAGGTCATCTACAAGGGCACCGACCTGCTCAAGCTCACGAGCGAGGAGCACCGCAAGCTCCTGGGCACCGAGATCGCCATGGTCTATCAGGACTCGCTTTCCGCGCTCAACCCCTCGATGCTCATCTCGGCGCAGATGAAGCAGCTCACGAGCCGCGGTGGCACTCGCAGCGCCGAGGAGCTCCTCGAGCTCGTCGGCCTCGACCCCAAGCGCACCCTCGAGAGCTACCCGCACGAGCTGTCCGGCGGCCAGTGCCAGCGCGTCATCATCGCCATGGCCCTGACCCGCGACCCGTCGCTGGTCATCTGCGACGAGCCCACCACGGCCCTCGACGTCACCGTCCAGAAGCAGGTCATCAAGCTCCTGAACGACCTCCAGAAGAAGCTCGGCTTCGCCATGATCTTCGTCTCCCACGACCTCGCGCTCGTGGCGGAGGTCGCCTCCGAGATCACCGTCATGTACGCCGGACAGGTGGTCGAGACCGCTCCCACCAAGGAGCTCCTCACCAACCCGATCCACGAGTACACCCAGGGCCTGCTCGGCTCCGTCCTCTCCATCGAGGCGCACGACGGCAGCCGTCTGCACCAGGTGCCCGGCTCCGTCCCGAGCCCCGCGGACTTCCCGTCGGGCGACCGCTTCGCGCCGCGCTCGAGTCACCCCGACGTGGGTCTCGACGTCCACCCGATCCTGAAGCCCGTCCCGGGCGCCGACCACCACTTCGTCTCGGAGATCCCCGACGAGGCGCTCGCCAAGGCCGGTCTTACGTCTCGCCTGGAGGTGAGGTAGATGGCAGAGCAGAACACCCAGGAGCCCATCATCTTCCTGGACAACATCTCGGTCACGTTCAAGACTCGCACCGGCTCCCTCCTGCACCCCAATCTCGTGCACGCCGTCAACGGCCTGACGCTCAAGCTCATGCCGGGCGAGACCATCGGACTCGTCGGCGAGTCCGGCTGCGGCAAGTCGACGACCGCCAACGTCATGTGCGGCCTGCAGTCGCCGACCTCCGGCCACGTCTACTTCAAGGGCGAGGACGTTACCAAGCGCACCGCCGAGCTCCGCAAGAAGATCGGCCGCGTCGTCTCGGTCGTGTTCCAGAACCCCGCGACCGCGCTGAACCCGCGCATGGCCGTCCACGACCAGCTGCTCGATCCGCTCATCGTTCACAGCGTGGGCACCGAGGACGAGCGCGAGGACCGCATCTGCGAGCTCTTCGGGCTCGTGGGCCTGCCGACGTCCGCCATGTACGCGCTTCCCGGCCAGCTCTCTGGCGGCCAGCGTCAGCGCGTGGCAATCGCGCGAGCCCTGTCGCTCCAGCCCGACGTCATCATCGCCGACGAGCCGACCTCGGCCCTCGACGTCTCGGTCCGCGCCCAGATTCTCAACCTGCTCACGGACCTCAAGCACGAGCTCGGCCTGGCGATGGTCTTCATCAGCCACGATATCCAGACGGAGCGCTACATCTCCGACCGCATCGTGGTCATGAACCACGGCCAGATCATGGAGCAGGGTCCCGCCAAGCAGGTCTTCGAGAACCCGACGGACGCCTACACAAAGACGCTCCTCGCTGCCGCTCCTTCGCTGCTGCACCCCAACCTGGGCCAGTAGCAAGCTGAATTGTTCGGGGGCGCGCCCGCTGCGGTGGGCGCGCCCGTATTCTCGAAAGGGTGAGACACGTGCCATTCTCGGCCGAAAGATTGGCGGAGCTCGAGGCGTGCCGAGGCATAAACCCCATCCCCGCGGACTTCGATGAGTTCTGGGCCGCGAGGATCGCGGAGGCCGACGCGGTGCCGCTCGACTACGAGATCCTGCCGTCCGACCAGATTCCCGAGCTCGGGTCCTGCACGTACTACGACCTGTACTTCACCGGCATGGAGGGCGCCCGCGTCTACGCCAAGTACGCGGTGCCCAAAGTGCCCGGCGGCGGTCCCGTGCCGCTCGTCCTTCAGTTCCACGGCTACCCCGGCTGCACGCGCTCCTGGGCCGAGCAGTCCTCGTGGCCTGGCATCGGCTGCGCCATCCTCAGCATGGACAACCCTGGCCAGGGCGGCCGCTCCGAGGACGTGGGCGGGTTCAAGGGCACGACCGTCTCGGGCCACCTCATCACAGGCGTGGACGGCGGGCCGAAGAACCTCTACTACGTGCGCCTGTACCAGGACCAGCACATCCTCTGCCGCATCGTGCGCGAGCTCGAGGGCATCGACCTTTCGCGCGTCTACGTCAACGGCAGCTCCCAGGGCGGCGGCATGGGCATCGCGTGCTGCGCGCTCAATCCCGACCTCGTCAACCGCGCGTCGATCCTCTACCCGTTCCTCTCGGATTTCCGTGAGGTCTGGGAGCTCGGCGCCGACGAGATCGCCTATGACGGCATTCGCTACTACTCCCGTTGGTTCGACGCCGACGGCGAGCGCGCCGACGAGTGGTTCGGCACCTTGGGTTACGTGGACTCCCTGAGCTTTGCGCACCTCGTCCGCTGCCCGGTTCTGTTCGGTACGGGCCTCGCCGACGTCGTCTGCCCGCCCGAGACCCAGTTCGCGGTCTACAACGCGCTCGCGTGCCCAAAGAAGCACCTGCTCTATCCTGACTTCGGCCACGAGGAGATCCAGGCGTTCGACGACCAGATCATCCTCTTCTACCAGGGGGAGGTGGACCTGTGATGGGTGTTTCCGATCTTTTGAGGAGTGGCGAGAAGTACCTCGGGGCCGACCCTGCCCCCGAGGGGTTCGAGGCCTTCTGGGAGGCTCGCGCCGATCGCGCCGTCGCGTGCGCCCGGGGACAGCAGACGGAACTTGAGGAGGTCGGCATCGAGACTCCCCAGGCCGTATACCGCCGAATGTCCTACACGGCAACCGACGGCGCCGCCCTTCACGCTCGCGTCATCCTGCCCAAGTCCGAGGGACCGCACCCCTGCATCATCGTGTGGCATGACCTCGACCGCGGTACCCGCGGCTGGTTCCAGCTCTCCCGCTACGTCGCGGCCGGCTACGCCGTCGTGCACCCCGAGTACCGCGCCTGGTCGCGCGACGTCACCGCCGGATGGCAAGATGGGCCTAAGGGCATGGTCGCCTCCCAGCTCGTCGACGACGCTCTTGTGGCGGCGAGCCTCGCGGGCGGCCTTCCCGGTGTCGCGCCGGATCGCCTCATGACCCACGGCGAGGGCTTCGGTGGCCTCTTTGCCCTGGCCGCGGCGGCGCTTATCCGCGGCGTCGTCAAGTGCGCGGTCGTCAACGTCATGCCTGCGGACGTGCGCGGCGCGTGGGAACAGGGCGCCTCCGGCTACGTCTACGAGGGCGTCACTCGCCACTTCCGCGAGGAGGACCCGTGCGCCGAGCGCACCGGCGAGTTCTTCTCGGCCCTCGGCTATGTGGACGCGGCGAACTTCTCGGCGCTTCTTTCCGAGGGGTGCGAGCTTCTTGACGGCATCTGCCTCATGGACGCCGTCGCCCGCCCGCTGACCCAGTACGCGGCATACAACCGCGCGAGCTGCGCGAAGCGCCTCGCCGCCTATCCCAAGTACGGGCACGAGCGGCTGAACGACTTCGAGAACAGGCTTCTTGCCTTCATGCATTTCGGCGAGTGATGAGCTCGCTGCCCGCATGACGGTTTAGCATCGATCGAGGCCCCGCGAGGGGCTACGGCGGGGGAGAGGCCCCTGCCCGACCTCATAGAAAGGCATCAGCATGGCTGACAAGTTCCAGATCCGCGGCGTCATTCCTCCTGTCGTCATCCCCGACACCCCCGATCACGAGCTCGATGTCCCGTCCTTCGAGCGCCTCATCAACCGCATGATCGACGCCGGCGTCGACGGCCTGTTCTTCCTCGGCTCCTCCGGCGAGGTCGTCTTCTCGACCGACGAGCGCCGCGAGCAGATCATCAAGGAGGCCGTTCGCATCGTCGACCACCGCGTCCCCGTCCTCGTCGGCATCATCGACACCGAGACCGAGCGCGTGCTCGCCCAGGGCAAGAAGGCCCAGGCCCTCGGCGCCGACGCCCTCGTCGCCACCTGCCCGTTCTACGCCCTTCAGGGCATGGCCGAGGTCGAGGAGCACTTCCGCATCCTTCACGAGGAGCTCGACCTGCCGATTTTCGCCTACGACATCCCCGTGTGCGTCCACACCAAGCTTCCCTGGAAGCTTCTGGCCAAGCTCGGCGCCGAGGGCGTGCTCGCCGGCGTCAAGGACTCCTCCGGCGATGACATCAGCTTCCGCTACCTCGTCCAGGAGAACGAGAAGAACGGTCACCCGATGACCATCCTCACCGGTCACGAGGTCGTCGTCGACGGCGCCTACCTCGGCGGCGCCGACGGCTCCGTCCCGGGCCTCGCCAACGTCGAGCCCGAGGGATACGTGCGCATGTGGAAGGCCGCCGAGGCCGGCGACTGGGCAACGGTAAAGGCTGAGCAGGACCGTCTGAACGAGATTTCCCACATCTGGGACGTCACCTCCGGCGTCCAGGGCTACGCCGGCGGCGTCGGCGCCTTCAAGACCGCCTTGAACCTCATGGGCGTCTTCGACTCCCCGACCATGCCGCGCCCCGTCAAGGCCATGACGGGCGAGAACGTCGAGGCCATCCGCAAGGTCCTCGCCGACAACGGCCTGCTCTAACGTACCCGCGCGGGGCAGGGGCTCGTCTCCTGCCCCATTACTATTTGATGTGGAGGCAACTATGGGGAGCCAGAAGGTCGTCGCCATCGACATCGGCGGCACAAAGATCGCGTCCGCCCTTGTGACCCTCGAGGCCGGGCGAAAGCCCGTGGTCGAGTTCTACGAGAAGATTCCGACCGAGGCCAAGCGCGGCGGTCAGGTGGTCCTGGCCAACGCCATAAAGATGGCCGAGCGCGTGATCGAGCTCGCCGGCGGTGCCGAGAACCTCGCCGGAATCGGCGTGAGCTCCGGAGGCGTTATCGATCCCCGTACGGGCGACGTCACCTACGCCAACGATATGATGCCCGGCTGGGGCGGTACCCACCTGGGCTCTGAGCTCACGGCAGCGACCGGTCTTCCCGCCCGCGTCCTGAACGACGTCCACGCGCACGCCCTCGGCGAGGCGCGCTGGGGCGCCGGCGCCGGCAAGCAGAGCTGCCTTGTGGCGGCGGTGGGTACGGGCGTCGGCGGCGCCTTCGTCGAGCGCGGCCTCATCATGCTGGGCGCGCACAACGAGGCGGGCCATATCGGCCACGTGAGCTGCAGCGACGCCGCCGGCATCCCCTGCCAGTGCGGAGCGGTCGGCCACATGGAGACCATCGCCTGCGGCCCCGGCATCATCGAGCGTTACCTCGAGCTCGGCGGAAACCCCACCGACGAGGAGGGCAAGCCCGTCGACGGTGCCGTCATCGACAAGCGCGCCGCGGCCGGCGACGAGGCGGCCATCGCCGCCGAGGCCAGGAGCGGCCACGCCATCGGTGAGGTCCTGGGCAGCCTCTCGAACATGCTCGACCCGGAGTGCATCATCCTGTCGGGCTCCGTCGCCCTGTGCGGGCCCGCCTGGCACGACGCCATGGACGCCGGATGGCGCGAGGCCGCCATGCCGCCCGTCGCCGCCACGCCCATCGTCTCCGGCGACCTCGGCGGGGACGCGCCGCTCATCGGCGCCGCCGAGAACATCGTCAAGTCCGCTTACGCCGATTAGCGGGTGCCGGGGCTAACTCGTTTCCCGCTCGAAAGGAGCATCGCTACATGACCGTAGATCCGCTGATCCAGTCCCTCAAGGGCAAGCTTATCGTGAGCGTTCAGGCCTATATGGGTGAGCCGCTTCGTCACCCCGAGACCATGGCTCAGATGGCGCGCGCCTGTGAGCTCGGCGGCGCCGCAGCTATCCGCTGCCAGGGTCTCTCCGACATCGCCGCCATCAAGGGCCGCTGCGAGGTTCCTGTCATCGGTCTTTGGAAAGAAGGGCATGAGGGCGTCTACATCACCCCGACCCTTCGCCACGCGATCGCCTGTGTGAACGCCGGTGCCGACATCGTCGCGCTCGACGCCACCGACCGCCCGCGCCCCGACGGCCGCACCTTCGAGGAAACCGTCGCTGCCCTGCGCGAGCAGTGTGAGACCCTCATCATGGCCGATTGCATGACCATCGAGGACATCCGCCGCGCCGTCGCCTGCGGCTGCGACATCGCCTCGACCACGCTCTCTCACAACAAGGCCGCCATCGACACCACGATGGACGACGGCCCCGACCTGCCGATTCTGCGCCAGGCGGTCGAGGAGTTCCCGGGCTTCCCGATCATCTGCGAGGGTCACGTGCACGTCCCTGCGGACGCCAAGGCCGCCATGGACGCTGGCGCCTGGGCCGTCGTCGCCGGCACCGGCATCACGCACCCGACGAGCATAACGAGCTGGTTCGCCGCCGCGATCGAGGGCTAAGGCCGCTCACGTGCCCTTCTTGCTTTGCCTCTAGAATTGGGCGAGGCGGACGATTGGGTCCGCCTCGCCTTTTGCGTCAACGTTTGTCGTCGGAATCTTGGGGATGGTGCTCATGAAGCGGGTGCTCAGCGGGGTCCTCGGGGCTGCTCTCGCATCGGCTGCGTTCATGGTTGCCTGCGACTCCGGCAAGGCGAGGACGCCCAAGCTCCAAAGAAATACAGAGCTGGCACAGCCCGTGGAGTCAGGCGACCAGACCGGGGGCGATACCGTGGTCGATGACGTGCTCGCCAACGAGCGCGACGAGAGCGAGGTCATCCACGAGGGATTCCAGGCCATCTACGCGCAGGTTTTCGAGCCGAAGGGGCTCAATTGCTTCCAAGACGCCGACGCGAAGGGCAATGAGCGGCTCGTCCTCTCCGAGACGAGCTCGCAGGTGGAGTATGTCCTCTTCGACCGCCGCTCCGCCAACGAGAAGTGCCTGCTCTACGTGCAGTATCGTGCCAGCAAGGACGCCGACGGCACATGGTCTCCGGCAGACGCCCAGATTCTCGATATCTACGCCTACGAGGAGGATTCTGGCGCCGTCGTCGCGAGCGGAAAGAAGTCCTGGCCCGATTCGGGCACCCGGGAATTTCGAGACCTTACGGGGGAGTGACGAAGCGATTCTCTCCGCTTGATTCGCAAGGGCTTGCGGGTAGCTCTGCTCGAAAATGGAAGAAAATGGCAGAAACGGATTGCCGTGGGCTATACTTACGGTATCCGAGCCAGCTGCCAAAGGAGCTTACATGGCCGACACCCCTGTCGCCCCGCTCGACGCCGAGGCCGCTGCGAAGGCCGCCTTCACCGCCGCGCGGAGCAAGCAGTTCCCGTCCGACATCTTTGCGGCCCCGCAGCTGCGCTGGGCCGTCATCGGCTGTGGTGTTATCGCCAACCAGATGGCGGAGTCGCTCGCCCTCGCTGGGCGCGCCCTCGCCGGTGTGCAGAACCGCACCCTCACCAAGGCCAAGGCCTTCGCCGCCGCCCATGGTGTCGCGCGCGTCTACGGCTCGCTCGAGGAGCTCTGCGCCGACCCGGACATCGATGCCGTCTACATCACCACCCCGCACAACACCCACATCACCTACCTGCGCGCCTGCCTGGCTGCGGGCAAGCACGTGCTTTGCGAGAAGTCCATCACCCTGAACTCCGCCGAGCTCGATGAGGCGCGTGAGCTTGCCCGCGCCCACGGCGTTGTGCTCATGGACGCAACCACTATCCTGCACATGCCGCTGTACCGTCAGCTCGTCGCCCGTGCCAAAGCCGGGGACTTCGGCCGCATGAACCTGGCTCAGGTGAGCTTCGGCAGCTTCAAGCCTTATGACATGCGCACGCGCTTCTACAACCGCGGCCTCGCTGGCGGCGCTATGCTCGACATCGGCGTCTATGCGCTCTCGATCGTGCGCATCTTCATGGAGTCCGCGCCGACCGAGATGGTGAGTCTCGGCAACACCTGCGAGACGGGCGTCGACGTCGCTGGCGGCCTCGTGTGCCGCAACGCCGAGGGGCAGCTTGGCGTGATCAGCCTCACCATGCACTCCAAGCAGCCCAAGCGCGCGGTGATCAGCTTCGACAGGTGTTACATCGAAATCGACCAGTACCCTCGCGCCGACCGAGCGCGCATCGTCTGGACCGAGGACGGACGCGTCGAGGAGGTCGAGGCGGGCGAGGAGGCCTACGCCCTTTGCTACGAGATGGCCGATCTCGAGCGCGCCGTCACGGGCGACCAAGACGCGGCGCGCCTGATCGACTACGCCGCCGACGTCATGCAGATCATGACCGATGCCCGCGCCGCGTGGGGCGTCGTCTACCCGGAGGAGGAGTAGGATGCTCGCTGATCAGCGCCATGCCCAGATCCTGGACATCGTCAACGGAGAGGGCTCGGCGACGGTCGTCGACCTGGCCGCGCGCCTCGGCATCTCGGAGTCGACGGTCCGTCGCGACCTCGAGAAGCTCGACGACTCGGGTTGTCTGTCCAAGGTCCATGGCGGTGCCGTCTCGCTCGATAGGGAAGGCGTTACCCGCGACGTCCCTGTGGCCGAGCGAGCGGCCAGGCACTCTGCCGAGAAGCGCGCCATTGCCCAGCACGCCGCGCAGCTTGTGGGCCCGCAGGACTTCGTCTACCTCGACGCCGGCTCGACGGTTGATGCGCTTATCGACGCCTTGAGCGAGAAGCGCGCGGTCTATGCGACCGATTGCGTGAGCCATGCCTTAAAGCTCGCTTCGCGCGGCTTCGAGGTTATTGTGCTCGGGGGCTCGCTCAAATCCGCGACCGAGGCCCTCGTGGGGCCCGACGCGAACGCGGCGATCAATCGTTACCACTTCACGCTTGGGTTCTGGGGCACGAACGGAGCCACGCCCGAGGACGGCTTCACCACGCCGGACTTTGCGGAGGCCGAGATCAAGCGCCTCTCGATGGCGCAGACCATACATCGATTCGTTCTTGCCGACGCGAGCAAGCTCGGCCGCACGAGCCTGGTCACGTTCGGCGATTTCCGCTCCGCGACCATCGTCACGACAGCGTTGCCCGAGGACAGCGCGTTCGCGACCCTCGAGAACGTCGAAGTCGTCTGACGGCATAGTCCCGCTCACAATCGATCAAATTCAAGTCAAATTAGCGCCGTTTACCGGCAATTTACTACCGTTGGGCTGTGAATGACCGAATTTGAAAGATTGTCTTTCCAAATGAGCAAAAACGTGCAATAGTAATCACAGCCAATCAAGATACGACGTCACGGAGGAATCTCATGATCTGCACCGTCACGTTCAACCCCTCGCTCGACTATATCGTCCGTGTCGACGATATGCGCCTCGGCGTGATCAACCGCACGAGCTACGAGCAGATCCTGCCCGGAGGCAAGGGCATCAACGTGTCCATCGTCCTCGGCAACCTCGGCCACCCCTCCCGCGCCCTCGGCTTCAGCGCCGGCTTCACGGGCATCGCGCTCGAGTCGCTTCTCGATGCCTCCGGCGTCGACCACGACCTCGTCCGCGTGAAGGAGGGCTTCACCCGCATCAACGCGAAGATCAAGTCCGCCGAGGAGACCGAGCTCAACGGCCAGGGTCCCCGCATCACGGAGGCGAATATCGATGAACTCTACGCCAAGCTCGACGTCTTGGGCGAGGGCGACATCCTCGTGATCTCGGGTTCCGTACCCAACACCCTTCCCGGCGATATGTACGAGCGCATCATGGAGCGCCTCGACGGCCGTGGCGTGCGCATCGTCGTCGACGCCGAGCGAGATCTTCTTACCCGCGTGCTCCCGTACAAGCCCTTCCTCGTCAAGCCGAACAACATCGAGCTGGGCGACATCTTCGGTGTCGAGCTCAAGACCCGCGACGAGGTCGTTCCTTACGCCCAGAAGCTCCAGGAGAAGGGCGCCCAGAACGTGCTCGTCTCAATGGCGGGGGAGGGCGGCGTGCTCGTCGACGCCCAGGGCGGCGTCCACGCGAGCCCCGCGGCCAAGGGCACCGTCGTCAACTCCGTCGGCGCCGGCGACTCTTCCGTTGCTGGCTTCATCGCCGGCTACCTCGAAACCGGCTCCTACGAGACGGCCTTCAAGATGGGCCTCTCCGCAGGCTCCGCAAGCGCTTTTTCCGACCACCTCGCCACGCGCGCGGAGGTCGAGGAATTGATGGCCCGCCCCTAGGGGTGGGACAAAAGGGACGGGGGATTTTGTCCCAAAACCGTGTGTTCAAACAGTACCAAGGAAAGGAGCTCGTATGAAGATCACTGACCTTCTGAACGCGCAGAGCGTGAAGGTCGGCGCGGCCGCCGCAAGCCAGGCCGATGCCATCGACCAGCTCGTGGCCCTGCAGGTCGCGGCAGGCAACGTCTCCGACGCAGACGGCTACAAGGCTGGCGTCCTTGCCCGCGAGGCGGAGTTCTCCACTGCCGTGGGCGACGGCATCGCCATCCCGCACGCCAAGGTCGCTGCGGTGGCCAAGGCCGGCCTCGCAGCCATGACCGTCCCCGGCGGCGTGGACTGGAACGCCCCCGACGGCGCTCCCTGCGACCTCATCTTTGCCATCGCCGCTCCCGAGGGCGAGAACAGCGTTCACCTCGAGATGCTCGCCAAGCTCTCGGCGCTCCTGATGCACGAGGACTTCGCCGCCGAGCTGCGTGCCGCGAAGACCGCCGACGAGTTCCTCGCCGCCATCGACGCCGCCGAGGCCGAGCGCGACGAGGCCGAGGCGAAGAAGGCAGAGGCGGCCGCCGCCCCGAAGGCCTCCGACTCCGAGTGGCCCGAGGTCCTGGCCATCACCGCCTGCCCGACCGGCATCGCCCACACCTACATGGCCGCCGAGAACCTCGAGAAGAAGGCCGCCGAGATGGGCATCAAGCTCAAGGCCGAGACCCAGGGCTCCGCTGGTGCCAAGAACATCCTCACCGCCGACGAGATTGCCCACTGCAAGGGCATCGTGATCGCCGCGGACAAGAACGTCGACCTCGCGCGCTTCGACGGCAAGCCGGTCTACTCCACGAACGTCTCCGCGGGCATCAACGACCCCGAGAAGCTCATCAACATCGTGCTCAACGGCGAGGCCCCCGTCCACCACAACGCCGGCGGCGCCTCCGCGAGCGCGGCGGCCGTCGAGGACGAGTCCACCTGGCACAAGATCTATAAGCACCTCATGAACGGCGTCAGCCACATGCTGCCGTTCGTGATCGGCGGCGGCATCCTCACCGCTATCGCGTTCCTCGTCGACCAGCCCGGTCTCGGTACCGCCGCCTACGGTTCCTCGATCCCCGCCGCGGCTCTCTTCAAGACCATCGGCGGCGAGGCATTCGGCCTTATGCTCCCGATTCTGGCCGGCTATATTGCGAGCTCCATCGCGGACCGTCCGGGCCTTGCCCCCGGCTTCGTCGGCGGCCTCTTTGCCAAGGCGGGCTACGACTTCGCTTACCTGGGCACGCTCGACGCCACCGCGCTCGTCTCCGGCGGCTTCATCGCCGCGCTCTTCGCAGGCTTCGCCGCAGGCTACCTGACCCTCGGCATCGAGAAGCTCTGCGACAAGCTCCCGAGCTCTCTTGAGGGCATCAAGCCGATGCTGATCTACCCCGTCCTCGGCACCCTTGCCATCGGCGTCGTGATGCTCGCGCTCAACCCGGTCTTCGCTGCCATCAACACCGCGCTCAACGGCTTCCTCGCCGGCCTCGGCACGAGCAACATCGTGGTCCTCGGCCTCGTCCTCGGCGGCATGATGTCCGTCGACATGGGCGGCCCCTTCAACAAGGCTGCCTACGTCTTTGGCACCGCCGCCCTCGACCCCTCCTCCGGCCTTGGCACCACCGGCCAGATCATCATGGCCTCCGTCATGGTCGGCGGTATGGTCCCGCCGCTGGTGATCGCCCTGTCCACGACCTTCTTTAAGAATCGCTGGAGCAAGTCCGACCGCAACGCCGGCCTGGTCAACTACATCATGGGCCTCTCGTTCATCTCTGAGGGCGCCATCCCCTTCGCCGCCGCTGACCCCGGCCACGTCCTGCCCAGCTGCATCATCGGCTCCGCCATCGCCGGCGGTCTCTCCGCTGCCTTCGGTTGCACGAGCCCCGCGCCCCACGGCGGCGCCTGGGTCACCGCGGTTATCGGTAACCCGGTCATGTGGCTCGTCGCCTGCATCGTCGGCTCCGTCGTCGGCTGCCTGATCCTCTCCTTCTGGAAGAAGCCCCTCAAGGAGGACTAGCTTTCGGGCAATGCGCGTCAACCTGCGTCGCGACAGCGCACGTTGAGATCCATAGAGGCCGCCCGCGTGTCACCTCCCGACACGCGGGCGGCCTCTTGCCTGCAATTTCAGCCTGCTGCTTTTGACTGCCAAATTAGACAGGCCGAAATAGCAGGCGAGACCGACGTGGTCGGGGCCGCTATACTCGAGTGGAAAGAAGATCGGGAAAGAAGGACCCATGCCCATCAGCAGCCAACAGATGCGCGCGGCGGAGAGCCGCAACCGTGTGCCCGACGTCGTGGTCATCACCGGCATGTCGGGCTCGGGGCGCACGCAGGCGCTCCACGTGTTCGAGGACATGGGCTACTTCTGCATCGACAACCTGCCCCCGCGGCTTTTGCTCCAGCTCGCCGAGCTTGTGGGCATCAACTCCGGCGTGGGACGCCACCTTGCCGTGACCTGCGACCTCAGGAGCCAGGGCCTCTTTGACGAGATCACGGACTCCCTGCAGCAGCTGCGCGAGCACGAGATCAGCTGTCAGGTCGTATTTCTCGACACCTCCGACAAGGTCCTCATCCGCCGCTATGACGAGAACCGCCGCCGCCACCCGCTGGCAAAGCCCGGCGAGCCGCTTGTCTCGGCCATCTCGCGCGAGCGCCGCCAGCTGCGCGCCGTGCGCGACTCGTCCGACCTCGTCATCGACACCTCCGCGCTGCCCACCAAGGAGCTCCGCGCGCGCCTTCGCCGTGCTTTCTCGGAGCTCACCGATCAGCAGCTCCTGGAGGTCTCGGTCTTCTCGTTCGGCTTTAAGCACGGCATGCCTGTGGAGGCCGATCTTATGATCGACGTGCGCTTCTTGCCGAATCCCTTCTACGACCCGCAGATGCGCACCATGACGGGCAACGACCCGCTCGTGCGCGATTTCGTGATCGAGAATGACGTCACGCAGAAGTTCCTGGCCGCTTGGGAGAACCTGCTCGACGTCGCCATGCCCGGCTACGTCGCCGAGGGCAAAAGCCACCTGTCCATCGCAGTCGGCTGCACGGGCGGCCAACACCGCAGCGTCGCCATTGCCAACGCCACTGCCGACTATCTGCAGCGCGGGGGCTATCACGTGAGCCTCTCGCACCGCGACCTTGCGCTCGCCAACGTGAGGAACAGCTAGCCATGTCGTTTACCGCCGAGGTCAAAGACGAGCTCGCCCGCGTGGACGGCCCGACTGAGGCTGCGCAGTATGCGCAGCTCTCGGCTATCATGCGCGTGTGCGGCACGCTCTCCTTCAGGGGGCCGGGCCGCTACTCGATCAAGATCGCGACCGAGACCGGCGCCGTCGCGCGCACGGCCATCAAGCTGACGCACAAGCTCTTCGACCTTGAGACATCGCTCACCGTGCGCCGCAGCGTCCTGCACAAGACGCGCAACTACCTCATCGAGATTCCCGAGCAGCCTGAGCTCGCCGACGCCCTCGTGGAGCTCGGCATCCTCGTGCCGGGCCATGGCCTGGCCCCTGGGGTGCCCAGGAACCTCCTGCGTACCCGCTCCGCCATCTCGGCCTTCGTCCGCGGCGCCTTCATGGCGGGCGGCTTCATCGCGGACCCCCGCGGCGAGTTCCACCTCGAGATCGCCGTGACGGGGGAGGAGTTCGCCCGCGAGCTCGTCGCCCTCATCAGTTCCTTCGGGGCAGGCGCCCGCCTCAACCACCGGCGCGGCGCCTACGCCATCTACCTCAAGAGCTACGAGGACATAACGGCGCTGCTGCGGGGCATGGGCGCCGAGCGCGTGGCCCGCGTGGTCGAGATCGCCCGCGCAAAGAAGTCCGTAAAAAACGACGTTAACCGCCGCGTCAACGCCGAGATGGCCAACCAGGCCCGCTCCACGGGCGCCGCCGCCGACCAGCTGGAGCTCATCGACGAGGCCGAGAGGCTCATCGGCATGCGCTCGCTGCCGCCGGCGCTGTGTGCCTTCTGTGAGGTGCGCCGGGCAAACCCCGAGCTCAGCCTCGCCGCCCTCGGGCAGGAGATGAACCCGCCCGCGTCCAAGTCGGCGATGTACCACCGGGTGCTTCGCCTGCAGCAGCTCGTGGACGAGGCGAAATCGCAAATCGAGTAGCCAATAATCGCCAAAGGTGTCCAAACCTCGGCAAACGGGTCCTGGAAAGAAGCCCTCGGGGACTTTGAGACCGTCACTTCACAGCCACGGTGAGGAATGCGGCGGCGTAAAATATGGACTTGATCCTGTTCTATTTGTGCTTGTCTCGATCGGCCCCGGCATGGATTGCACGCTGGGGCCCGTTCATGGGGATGGCCTCGGCTCTACCCCGGAAAGGTGGCGAAAGTTGCTTCTCGAAAGATCTACGTGGCCTGCGGTTGAGGCCTACTTCGCAAACAGCGACCTGGTTGTTCTTGGGTTCGGCAGCACGGAGAATCATGGACGGCATAATCCCCTGGGCACTGATTGGATGGCGCCCCAGAGGATAATGGACCTTATGGGTGAGCGTCGGCCTGAAGTTCTCTATGGGCCGACGCTTCGACTTGGGTCTGCCGACCACTTCATCGATTATCCCGGAACATTGTCCCTTGGGGACGATCTTCTCCACCAGGTCGCTGCGCGCATCTGTGGACAGCTCTACCATTACGGCGCCCGGCACTTCTGCTTCATCAACGGTCATGGCGGTAACACCCGTGCCCTTACCATGACCGGCTACGAGCTCAATGACCGCGGCTGCCAAGTGGCGCTTCTTAACTGGTGGAAGCTTGCGGGTGAGCTTAACCCCGCATGGGGCGGCGGCCACGGCGGCGCCCAGGAGACTTCGGCAGATCTTTGGATAGACCCGGGTTCCGTGGATATGGCGGCCCTTGGGCCCATGGATCTTGTGGATGACGGCGGGAGCAATATCAAGACGCAGGGTTTCGACGTCGTGGAGTTCGAGGGTGTTCACCCGTCGCTCATCCGCCGCGCTCGCAGGTACGCTTCGAATGGATGGATTGGGAAGGACGATCCCAGGCAGGCATCTGCCGAGTGGGGAGAGCAGATGCTCACCGCCTTTGCGGACTGGGCAGTCAAGTTTGTGGACGCTTTTGCTCAGTCCCCGCTTCCTCCCCAGGTGAATCGTTAGGCAAGAAGGACGAGGTCTACCCCCCTCGGTTGCCGAATTCTCGCCGGGACGTCTGGTTCTTCGCTGCCTGCCTTTATACGTAAACAGGGTCCATCGGCATCTGCCGATGGACCCTGTTGTTTACCTTGGGGCTTCGGAACTACTTCGCAGGCGTTGCGTTTTGCAGCTCGGGTATGCGTGCGGCGTTGACCTTGATGTTGGTGAACTTATTTGAGGTCACCTTGTTCAGCGTCTTGTGCAGCATGGGGATGATGGGCATATCCTCGGCAGCAATCGCGTCCGCCTCGTGCATAAGCTGGACGCGCTCGCCCTCGTCGACGGTCTTTCTCGCCTCGTCCAGCTTGGCGTCGAAATCTGCGCTGGAGTAGTGCGAGACGTTGTCGCCCACGCCGGTGTACATGAGGGGCTGCAGGAAGTTGTCCATGATGGGGTAGTCCGCCGTCCAGCCGCGGAAGCCAATCTGGAAGTTGCCGGCAATGTAGTCGTCGAGCATCGTTGCGTATTCTTTCTGGTCGATGGTCACCTCGATGCCCACCGCCTTCCAGTCGCTCTGAAGGATTTCGCTCTCGTCCGTCTTGTTGTTGGAAGCCACCATGACGGTGAGTTCGATTCCGCGCATCCCGTCAGGGCCAGCGGGATAGCCCGCCTCATCAAGAAGCTTGTTGGCCTTGTCGACGTCGTAGCCGCAGTACTGCCACGTGGTCTCGTCGTTGCCCTTGATTCCCGGCGGGACGATGTCGCCTGCGGGCTTTGCGAAGCCCTCGTACAGCGTGTCGCAGAGGTTCTGGCGGTTAATGGCGAGCGACATCGCCTGGCGAACCCTCTTGTCGGAAAGGACGGGGTCGTTGACGTTGTACGCGAGGTACTCCGTGTACAGAACCTCGCCGACCATCGACTGCTTGTTGGGGGAGGTGGTGTAGCCGTCGTCCGATTGGCCGTACTTTTCTACCGTCTCTTTGACGCGCCCGGTCGGGATGTCGCAAATGTCGAGGTTGCCGGCCTCAAACTCGCGAAATGCCGTGGTTGTGTCCTTGTAGATGTTGAAGCGGATGGCGTCGCACTTGACGGACCTGTCGCCGGTGTAGCCCTCATAGCGCGTCATGTTGATGTACTGGCCATCGTTCCAGACGCCGTCCATCTGGAGGGGGCCATTGCCTACGGGCGACTTGGAGTAAGTATCGAAGTTGTCCTTGGCGCAGTCGGGAATGGGCGAGAGGGGCGCGCAGGACACAACGAAGGGGAAATCAGCGTAGGGCTCGTCGAGCTCAACCTTGAGGGTGTAATCATCGGGGCAAGAAAGCCCCTCAAGCTCCTGGGCCTTTCCATTTACCACATCGTCGTAGCCCTTGACCATTGCGAGGTGGTACGAGACCACGGAAGGCGCCACGGTGGTTTTGGGGTTGCAAAGTCGGTTCCACGCGTACTGGAACGACTTGGCCGTCACATCGGAACCGTCATGGAACTTGAGCCCCTGCTTGATACGGAACGTCCACGTCGCTGCTTCGTCGGACGACTCCCACGACTCGGCAACGCTGGGCTTGATCTCTTCCGTGTCATAGTCGTAGGCCGTGAGCTGGTCGAAGAGCTGGGAAGCAACGGCTGCGCCATTGAACTCCTCGATGTCAAAGGGGTCGATCGACGTGGGGTTCGTGATTGCATAGTTGATGGTCCCGCCGGAGGGCTTCCCGCCGCCGGACGAGCGCTGCCCGCAGGCGGCAAGGCTGGTTGCCGCAACCGCGGCGGCTCCGCCCTTGATGAAGGTACGACGATTCATCGAATGATCCATAGCTTCCTCCTATATGTTTGTCGCCTTGCAGGCGGCGCGCGGCGCAAGAGCCTGCATCGTGGGATTAATACTCTTCCTAATGGGAGGGGGTGGCAGAAGAATGAAACAAATTTGAAGCAATTGCTTTCAACATCGATACGCCCACCTCAGCCTTCCTACCGTTTGCTGTTGGCTCCATAAGAACTTCACAATTCAAAGATGGGCTGGCGCGTGCCTTCCAATCCTTTTGCGTAATGTCGCGTTTAAGTTAATAGATGTGCCGTCGAACCCGAAGTCAGTTTCCTTCGACACCTTCGAGTCTAAGCTGCTAGCATAAAGTTTTGTTATAAGGAGGAAATCACATGTACATGGCGAGAAGTACTTGGACGCAGGTTCGTGATTACTTTAAGGGTCATGACCTGGTGATTATTGGGGTCGGCTCAACCGAGTGCCACGGCAGGCACAATCCGCTGGGCACCGATACCATGGCGCCAGACAGAATCCTCGAGCTGTTGGAACGGCGTGATGGAACATATCTTGTTGCGCCGACCCTTCCCTATGGCGCGACGGATGACCTTGTCGGGTATCCAGGCACGGTGAGCCTTGGCGTGCAGGGGCTCTACGATGTCCTCTCGAGCATCACGCGGCAGCTGGTCAGCTACGGTGCGCGTCGCTTCGTCTTCCTTAACGGCCATGGCGGCAACGTGAAGTCGCTCTCGATGGTGTCAATGGATCTGAACGACGCCGGATGCCTCGCGGCAGTTGTCAACTGGTGGAAGGTGGCTCCGCAGCTTAACCCGGCATGGGGCGGTGGGCATGGCGGCGCCATGGAGACGAGCGCCAATCTTGCCATCGACCCCGCTTCCGTCGACATGTCGCAGGTGACCGACGAGGGCCTGCTCCACGACATTGGGGAGGATATGCCCTCGTGCGGCTGGAACACCGTGAGCTTTGGCGGTGCCGAGGTCGAGTTCCCGCGCCGGCTTGCGCGTTTTGCGAGTTCCGGGTGGGTTGCCGAGGGGCATGAGGACCACCCGAGCGGGGCCAGCGCAGAGCTTGGCACCGCGATGCTCGAGGGCACGGCAACGTGGCTCCAGGGCTTTACGCACGCCCTGGAGGCCGAGGAGCTGCCCCAACCGATCGACTTCTCCCACGAGACGGACCGCCTCGACCGCTAACGTGGGCATGTCCGACGGCCATGCCTAGAACAATATGTTCCGACCTGCCGCAGGGCAGGCTGGAGTCAAGGAGGAAATATGCGCATCGAATTAAGTACCTGGCCTGCGGTTGAAGACTACTTCCAGCGGGGAAACGACCTTGTCGTCATGGCAATAGGAAGCACGGAGGAGCACGGGAGGCACAACCCGCTCGGGACGGATACCCTCGCACCCAACCTGCTGCTCGACAAGATCGAAGCTGCCCTTGGCAAGGACGTTCTCATCGCTCCGACAATTCCCTTCGGCAACGCCGATGACCTCGTGGGGTTCCCGGGAACGCTCTCGATAGGCTACGACCTTCTTCGGTCGCTGGTCCGGACGCTCAGCATGCAGCTCTACGACTATGGTGCGCGAAGGTTCCTCTTCATAAACGGCCACGGGCCCAACATCAAGCCCATCTCGAGCGTGTGCGAGGAGCTCAACCGGCGCGGGTGCCTTGCCGCCAGGGCGGATTGGTGGCTCATGGCGGGTGAGCTCAACCCCGCATGGCGTGGAGGGCATGGCGGGGCGGAGGAGACGGCTGCCGTGATGGCCGTCGATCCCTCGCTGGTGGATGCCTCCGAGCTTGGCCCCATGGCCCTCGCGAACGACATCTCGGACGAGCTTCCCACCTCCGGATGGGACAACGTTGAGTTCAAGGGCGCGCACGTTGCGATTCCCCGCGATGCCTGCCGCTACGCCGGCAACGGCTGGATAGGCCCCGACGACCCGGCGCTTGCCGACCCGGAGTGGGGAGGCCAGATGATGGATGGCGTCGCCAGCTACCTCGTCGACTTCATCGGAGCCCTCGGGCGCGCCCCGCTTCCCGCGCCCATGCCTGTCCGCACGACCAAGGCATATGGCGAAGCTGCCAACAAGTGATATCTGCATATACGCGACTGTAGATACTAGGAAAAGAGGCTATCAACCATGGATTTCAATGACGGCGAGGTCGCAGACCTCCTCGGCAGGCTTTCTGACGCAAAGTCCCCCTCGGGCTTCGAGGATGAGGTCGTTGACGTTGTGCGCGACTTTTGCAGCGGATGGGCAAAGGTCGAGAGCAATACCGTCCACGATGCGCTCATCACCCCCAACAATTTCACGGGCAGCAAGCCTGTTCTCATGCTCGACGCTCACGGCGATGAGGTCGGGGGCATGGTCAAGTCCATCCGCTCCAACGGCACAATGACGTTCGTAGAGCTCGGCCGTTTCTCTCCCAACGTGCTCGCCGGTCAGGATGTCCTGGTCAGAAACACGCTCGGTGAGTGGGTGCATGGCGTCATCGGCGTGAAGCCGCCGCACTTTATGAGCGCCGCCGAGCGCGCATCTGGCGAGCTCCAGCTCATCCTGGATGTCGGCGCCACCTCCAAGGAGGAGGCGGTCAACGTCTTCCACATGGGCATGGGTGAGCCCTTCGTGCCCGCTACGAAGTTTGAGTACGACGAGGCGACCGGCGTTGCGCTGGGCAAGGCGTTCGACTGCCGCGCGGGAGTCGCTGCCGAGCTCCTGGCCCTGCGCGAGCTTTCCGGCCGCGACGACCTTCCCTTCGACGTCGTGGCGTCGGTGAGCGCCATGGAAGAGGTGGGCGAGCGGGGCGTGCTTGCGGCGGCCATGCGATTCAACCCCATGGTTGCCTTCATGTTCGAAGGCTGCCCGGCAGACGACACCTTCACTATTCCCGATGACGTTCAGACCGCCTTCCGCCACGGCCCGATGTTCCGCTATTTCGACTGCTGCATGATCACCAATCCGCGTTACCAGCGCTTCGTTCTCAAGTGCGCCTCAGAGGCGGGGCTTGTGTGCCAGACGAGCGTGCGAGAGGGCGGCGGCACCGATGGTGGGCCAATCCATATGCTTGACGTCCCCTGCGTGGTCGCCGGCGTCCCCAGCCGCTACGTCCACTCCGGAACTGCCCTGTGCACACTCTACGACGTCAAGATGACGGCGGAGGTCGCGGTGGCGGTGGCCGAGCGCATGACCCCCGAGGACGTTCGCGCGTTCTAGAAAAGAATGCCGCGGCGCATCGCCCCAAGCCCGCGATGCGCCGCGGACGCTTCGCCCGCAGTGCTTGCGTGCGAAGCAAAAACGCAAATCGCGTAGCCTAAAAATCGCTCAAAGGCCCGAAAACCTCGGCAGACGGGCAAATTTGTGGCTATTTTTTAGCGATTTTGCCCGAAATCGGCGATTCAATTTGCTGAGCGCGGTATAAAGTCGGCCCCGATTGCGGTACACTCCGAGATGGCAATGTTTTGCCAATCGCAAACAGGCCCAAGGGGAGACGCCCCAAGGACCATGTGAAAGGAGAAGGCATGGCAGTAAAGGTTGCTATTAACGGCTTTGGTCGCATCGGCCGTCTGGCTTTCCGTCAGATGTTCGGTCACGAGGGCTCCGAGATCGTCGCCATCAACGACCTCACCTCCCCCGACATGCTCGCGTACCTGCTGAAGTATGACTCCACGCAGGGCAACTACGCTCGCGACCACAAGGTCGAGGCTACCGAGGACTCCATCGTCGTCGACGGCAAGGAGATCAAGATCTACAAGGAGGCCGACGCCAACAACCTCCCCTGGGGCGAGCTGAACGTCGACGTCGTGCTCGAGTGCACCGGCTTCTACACCTCCAAGGCCAAGGCCCAGGCTCACATCAACGCCGGCGCCAAGAAGGTCGTCATCTCCGCTCCCGCGGGCAACGACCTGCCGACCATCGTCTACAACGTCAACCACGAGCAGCTCACCGCTGATGACAACATCATCTCCGCTGCTTCCTGCACCACCAACTGCCTCGCCCCGATGGCTAAGGGCCTGAACGACTTCGCCCCCATCGTCTCCGGCATCATGACCACCATCCACGCCTTCACCGGCGACCAGATGCCGCTCGATGGCCCGCAGCGTAAGGGCAACAAGCGTCGTTCCCGCGCCTGCTCCGAGAACATCGTCCCGAACTCCACCGGTGCCGCCAAGGCCATCGGCCTCGTTCTCCCCGAGCTCAACGGCAAGCTTATCGGTGCCGCCCAGCGCGTTCCGACGCCGACCGGCTCCCTCACCAACCTCTACGCCGTCGTTGACAAGAAGGTCACCGTCGAGGAGGTCAACGCCGCTATGAAGGCCTACGCCGAGACCATCCCCGAGACCTTCGGCTACAACGAGGACGAGATCGTCTCCCGCGACATCGTCGGCGAGACCCACGGCTCCATCTTCGACGCCACCCAGACCATGGTCCAGGACCTCGGCAACGGCCAGTCCCTCGTCCAGGTCACCTCTTGGTACGACAACGAGAACTCCTACACCTCTCAGATGGTCCGCACCATCAAGTACTTCGAGAAGTTCGTCGCCTAAGTTCTCGCCTAGTTCGATTGGCATCTTGGGGGTGCGGTCGCAGCTCTCGGGCCGCGGCCGCGCCCCTTTTTTGTTTGAAGCTTCTAGTAAAGGAGTTTGAGCATGGCTTTCACCAAGAAGACCGTTCGTGACGCCGACGTCGACGGCAAGCGCGTCCTCATGCGCGTTGACTTCAACGTGCCCCTGAAGGACGGCGTCGTCACCGATGACACCCGCGTTCGCGCCGCCATCCCCACCATCCAGTACCTCAAGGAGCACAACGCCAAGATCATCCTGATGAGCCACCTCGGCCGTCCGGACGGCACCGGCTTCCAGCCCGAGCTCTCCCTGCGTCCCGCTGCCGAGAAGCTCGCTGAGCTCACCGGCTACGAGGTCAAGTTCGTCGAGGACACCTATGGCGAGAAGGCCGCCGAGGCCGTCGCAGCCCTCGAGCCGGGCGACATTCTCGTTCTCGAGAACGTCCGCTTCGACAAGCGCGAGAAGAAGAACGATCCCGAGATCGCCAAGACCCTCGCTTCCTACGGCGACATCTTCGTCCTCGACGCCTTCGGCACCGCCCACCGTGCCCAGGGCTCCGTCGTGGGCCCCGCCGCCTACCTGCCCGCCTACGCCGGCTTCCTGCTCGAGAAGGAGGTCGACACCCTGACCGGCATCTTCGCCGAGCCTGAGCGCCCCTTCGTCGCCATCGTCGGCGGTTCCAAGGTTTCCTCCAAGATCGGCGTCCTCGATCACCTTATCGACTCCGCCGACACCCTGATCATCGGCGGCGGCATGGCCTACACCTTCTTCCTGGCTCAGGGCCTCAGCGTCGGCCAGTCCCTCAAGGAGGAGGACTGGGTCGAGCGCGCGGGCGAGATGCTCAAGAAGGCCGAGGCCAAGGGCGTCAAGATCCTGCTCCCCGTCGACAACCGCGTCGCCGATCACTTCGGCGAGGACGCCGTCCCCGAGGTCGTTGCCTCCGACGCCATCCCCGATGACCGCGAGGGCATGGACATCGGCCCCAAGACCGAGGAGCTCTACGCCGAGGCCATCAAGGGCGCCAAGACCGTCTTCTGGAACGGCCCCATGGGCGTTTTCGAGTTCGACAACTTCGCTCACGGCACCGAGGCCGTCTGCCGCGCCGTGGCCGACTCCGACTGCACGTCCATCATCGGTGGCGGCGACTCCGTCGCGGCCGTCAACAAGTTCGGCCTGGCCGACAAGATGAGCTGGATCTCCACTGGCGGCGGCGCCTCCATGGAGCTCGTCGAGGGTAAGGCTCTTCCCGGAGTGGAGGCGCTTCTCGATGCGTAAACTCATGATCGCTGGCAACTGGAAGATGAACAAGACCTACACCGAGGGCGTCGTCCTCGCTCAGGGTCTTGTCGACGCGCTCAAGGACACCGAGGTCAAGGTTGACGTCGTCGTCTGTCCGCCGACCGTCGACCTCAAGGGTGTCTCCGAGGTCATCGACCAGACTTCCGCCCCCTTCGCCCTGGGCGCCCAGAACGTCTACTTCGAGGAGTCCGGCGCCTTCACCGGCGAGACTGCTCCCTCGATGCTCGAGTCCGTGGGCGCGACCTACTGCGTCATCGGCCACTCCGAGCGCCGCGGCTACTTCGGCGAGACCGATGAGGACATCAACAAGAAGGCCAAGGCCCTGATGGCCCACAACATCGTGCCGATCTCCTGCTGCGGCGAGCCGCTTGAGGTCCGCGAGGCCGGCAAGCACGTCGAGTTCGTCGTCGACCAGATCAAGGCCGACACCGAGGGCCTCGAGATCACCGATCCCTCGAAGTACGTCATCGCCTACGAGCCCATCTGGGCCATCGGTACCGGCAAGACCGCCACTGCCGACGACGCCCAGGAGGTCTGCGGCGCTATTCGCGAGACCCTGGCCCAAATCTTCGGCCAAAAGACCGCCGACGGCATCCGCGTCCTTTACGGCGGCTCCGCCAAGCCCGGCAACATCGCTGAGCTCGTCGCCAAGCCCGACGTGGACGGCGCCCTTGTGGGCGGCGCCTCGCTCAAGGCCGAGGACTTCTCCCAGATGGTCATCAAGGCAGGGGAGTAGCACACAATGTCTTCAGTTCGTGTTCCCGCGCTTCTGGTCATCATGGACGGTTGCGGACTGGCGCCTGCCGGCCCCGAGAACGCCGTCTCCTTGGCTAAGCGCCCGTTCATTGACTCGCTTACCAAGAAGTACCCGCACACCACGCTCGGCGCCTCGGGCGAGGACGTGGGCCTTCCTGACGGCCAGATGGGCAACTCCGAGGTCGGTCACCTCAACATTGGCGCCGGTCGCATCGTGTTCCAGTCCCTGTCGCTGGTGAACAACGCCATCAAGGACGGCTCGTTCAAGCAGAACGAGGCCATCGTCGCCGCCATGGATAAGGTCAAGGCGAATGGCTCTACGCTTCACGTCATGGGCCTCATCTCCAATGGTGGCGTTCACTCCGAGATGGGCCACGCCGAGGCTCTGCTCGAGATGGCAGGCGAGCGCGGGCTGTCCCGCGTCCGCATCGACGCCTTCACCGACGGCCGTGATGTCCCCACCCAGTCCGGCGCGGGCTTCATGCACGACCTTCAGGCGTTCTGCGAGAAGATTTCCGAGAAGTACGGTAACGACACCGCCATCGCGACGGTTGCGGGCCGCTACTACGGCATGGACCGCGATAACCGTTGGGACCGTGAGCAGCTTGCCTACGACGCCATCGTCTCCGGCAAGGGCGTTAGCGCTACCAGCGCCGAGCAGGGTCTCCGTGATTACTACGCCGAGGACCCGCGCGGCGACGAGTTCGTCAAGCCCTTCGTACTCGACGCCACCGGCGTCAACGACGGCGACGCTGTCATCTTCTTCAACTTCCGTCCCGATCGTGCCCGCGAGATGACTCGCGCTATGACGCAGGCGGACTTCGACGGCTTCGAGCGCTCCAAGACCCCCGAGCTTGCCGACTTCGTCACCATGACCGAGTATGACGACTCGTTCGACGTGCACGTGGCCTTCCCCAAGACCGTGCCCGCCAACGTTCTTGCCGACGTTCTGGCCGACAACGGCCTCAAGCAGCTTCACACTGCCGAGACCGAGAAGTACGCGCACGTCACGTTCTTCCTCAACGGCGGTGTTGAGGAGCCCAAGAAGAACGAGACCCGTGTCCTCATCCCGTCGCCCAAGGTCGCCACGTACGACCTCAAGCCCGAGATGAGCGAGCCGGAGGTCACCGAGAAGCTCGTTGAGGCGATCAACGAGGATGCTGCTGATTTCTATGTGGTCAACTACGCCAACTGCGACATGGTGGGCCACACGGGCGTCGTCGAGGCCGCGGTCAAGGCCTGCGAGGCTGTCGACGACGGCCTGTCCAAGGTCATCCCGGCCATTCTGGCCAAGGGCGGTTTTGCCCTCATTACCGCTGACCACGGCAATGCGGACCACATGTACGATGTCGTTGACGGTAAGGAGAAGCCCTTCACCGCCCACACGACCAACCGCGTGCCGCTGATCGTTGTCGATGACAAGCCGGTTAAGCTCACCGGCGTGGAGGACGGCCGTCTCTCCGACATCGCCCCCACGATTCTTTCCATGATGGGTGTCGAGCGTCCCGCCGAGATGACGGGCCGCGTGCTCGCCTGCGAGGCCTAGTTCCGCCAAGGCATTCGCCTGAATCTGCGCCCGTCGGCTTATGCCGGCGGGCGTTTTCTATGTATAGTGCCAAGAAGAACCGGGCTGCCCATTTTGTGTGCAAGAGGGGAGGGCTCGCAGAAGTTCTAGGCTGTGGTACAGTTAGCAATTGTATGAACCGCACCGCCAAAGGAGAGTCCCTTTGAACCCGATCAACTACGTGCTTCTCGCGCTGCTCGTCATCTCCGGCGTCCTCACCGTGATCCTCGTGCTCATGCACTCCGGCAAGGGCACCGGCGTCTCCGACATGATCGCGTCCTCGCTCTACAACGCCGCTTCCGGCTCCGGCATCTGGGAGAAGAACCTCGACCGCCTCACTGTGATCACCACGACCGTCTTTATCCTGTGCGTCATCGTGATGACCCTCACCTTCCCCACGGGCACCATCTCGTTCTAGCGGGCGCTTATAACACATAGTTGTGAATCAAGAATAGGAGACGGGTGACCGTCTCCTATTCTTATGTGAACGGTGACCTTATGTTAAATAAGGCGTAACAATTGACTTGCCATCAAGAAATCATCAATGTTTTAGCTTACCTTTATCGAACCTCATAGCTAAGGAGCGCCTTTATAGGGGTGTGCCTATGGGGAAGATACGGGATATTGGGCAAATCGGTTGTCCACCCGCCTTATAGGAGGAGGAATCTTATGGCTCTGGATAGAAACGGTGGCGGTGTTTCTCGTCGCACCTTTGTGAAGGGCAGCCTCGCGGCCAGCGCCCTCGCAGCTCTTGCTGCCTGCGGCAAGAACAACAGCGGCGCGTCTGCCAATGGCGGCACCGTCAAGGCAAGCGAGGGCGGTACCTTCAAGTACTACATCTCCGACCCCGTTGCCATCGACCACTACAACCTGCAGGAGTCCGAGGGCACCCAGGTCGGCCACGTCCTCTTTGACTCCCTCGTCGAGTGGGATTGGGACAAGAGCGATGTCAAGGCCAAGGCCGCCGAGTCCTGGGAGATCAACGACGACAACACCGTCTTCACCTTCCACCTCAAGGACGCCAAGTTCCACAACGGCGACCCTGTGACCTCTGAGTCCTTCAAGCGCGGCTGGCAGCGCCTGGTCGACACCACGATGGACACCCCCGGCGAGATCGGCTACCACCTCGCCCCGGTCGTCGGCTACGACGAGATGGCCGCTGGCGAGGCTACCGAGCTCACCGGCCTCACCTGCCCCGACGACAAGACCTTCGTCGTCACCCTCAAGGAGCCGATGGCCGACTTCCTGGCCGTCTGCTGCCACCCGGGCCTCGCTCCCGCGCCTCAGGCCGCCCTCGACGATCCCGCGAGCTTCCTGCTCGCCCCGATCGGCAACGGCCCCTTCATGATGGACGGCAAGTGGGAGTCCGGCCAGTACATCAACGTCAAGCGCTTCGACGACTACTACGGTGACAAGCCCGCCCTCGACGCCATCAACTTCTCCATCCAGAAGGACCCCAAGACCGCCTACAGCGAGCTTGAGGCCGGCAACATGGACTTCTGCCAGATCCCGACCGGCCGCTTTGCCGAGCTGACCGAGAAGTACGGCTCCTCCGTCGACGGCTACACCATCTCCCCGAGCCGCCAGACCCTCGCCGGCGCCGAGGCCTCCGTCTACTACCTCGCCGTCAACCTCGAGGACGAGACCATGGCCAACAAGGACCTGCGTCACGCCATCGGCCTGGCCATCAACCGCCAGAACATCGTCGACACCCTCTTCGAGGGCGTCCGTGAGCCTGCCGACAACGTCTTCCCGCCGATCATCGACAAGAAGGGCGGCAGCTGGGAGTACGCCAAGTACGATCCCGAGGCCGCAAAGAAGATCATCGACGAGAAGGGCCTCGCCGGCACCACCATCAAGCTGAGCTACAACTCCGGCGGCGGCCACGAGGACATCATGTCCTGCATCCAGGCTGACCTCACCGCCGTGGGCCTCAACGTTGAGCAGGACACCAAGGAGTGGGCCGCCTACCTCCAGGGCCTGACCGACGGCGACTTTCAGATTGGCCGCATGGGCTGGATCGCCGATTATCCGACGCTCGACAACTTCATCTTCCCGAACTTCTACTCCACCGCGGACAACAATTACTCCCGTTACAACAACCCTGAGGTCGACGCCGCCATCGACGACGCCCGCAAGATTGCTGACGAGGACGAGCGCAAGGAAGCGTACCGCAAGATCAACCAGATGGTCGCCGACGACATGCCGGTCATCCCGATCATGTTCTACGCTCACCAGCACGTCGCGTCCGACCGCGTCAACGAGCTCTACTACAACGCTCAGGGCATCGCTGACCTCGGCCACGCCTCCCTGCGCGCCTAGTCGCATGAAGGCGTAACGCCAGAATCCTGAGAAGCGTGTGCGGGGCACCGGATATATAACCGGTGCCCCGCATGGTGCGTCTCTTGTGTTTGGGGGCCGCGTCCTCATCTACCCTTCTGAAGCGCTAAGGGAATCGCCTTGAAGAGCGGATGAGGGCACAGCGCCCGTATCTGTAGGAATCTAGAGGGGAAAACATGGGAAAGTACATCCTCAAGCGTGTTCTCCAGTTCATACCGGTCTTTCTCGGTGTGACGCTCATCCTTTTTGCGATGGAGAACATTGTTCCCGGCGACCCGATCAAGCTCATGGCGGGCGAGAAGAAACTCGACCCCCAGACCGAGATCACGCTGAGGGCCAGCTATCACCTGATCGAGACGAACGACGATGGTAGCCCGATTTACGACCAGGACGGCAACACCATCGAGACGCCGATGTGGAAGCGTTACGTGCTCTACATCAACGGCCTTCTTCACGGCGACCTCGGCACTTCTTACCAGCGTAAGGGCCAGCAGGTCTCTGACATCCTGGCGGCAAAGTATCCGTACACGATTAAGCTGGCAATAGTCGCCATCATATTGGAGACAGTGATCGGCATCGGCGCGGGTATGGTCTCGGCCATCAAGCGCTATTCGTTCTGGGACGTGCTCGTCACGCTCATCACCTCCATCCTCGTCGCTATGCCGGCTTTCTGGCTGGGCATGCTTTTGCAGCTGTTCTTCGGCGTCGTCCTCAAGAACGCCACCGGCGGCGCGTTCTACCTGCCGATCTCGGCGGACTTCAGCCCGTACTCCGAGTTCCAGGGATGGGTCTATTACATCCTTCCCGCGGTTACCCTCGCCTCCGTCTCCACGGCGTACTCCGCCCGCATCATGCGCTCGCAGCTGCTTGAGGTCATGAACCAGGACTACATTCGCACCGCCCGCGCCAAGGGCCTCTCGCGCCGCGACGTCATTTGGCACCACGCGCTCAAGAACGCCCTCATCCCCGTCGTCACCTACATCGGCAACGACTTCGGCGCCATGATGGCCGGCGCGATCCTGACTGAGACCGTCTTCAACTGGCCGGGCGTCGGCTACGAGACGTACCGCGCGATCTCGCAGCGCGACTGGCCCATCGTTCTGGGCTCCGTCACGGTCATCGTCATCCTTGTTATGGTCATTAACCTTCTTGTCGACGTGTCCTACGCGTTCCTGGACCCCAGGATCCGCTTCGGCGCGCCCAAGAGCGAGCAGTAGGGAGGTGCGCTGAATGTCTGAGAACAACAACGTCGAAGTCGAGAATAACGACGCCACAGAGGCTGAGGTGGCTCCCTCCCGTACCCTGTGGAGCGACGCCTGGAAGCGCCTGAAGAAGAACAAGCTCGCCATGGCGGGCGCCATCTGGATTATCTTTATGCTGATCGTCGCCGTCTCGGCCCCGCTGTGGGCCCCGTCCGTCCTGGGCGACCCGACGACCGCCGACTCCGCGACCATGACCGCCAACTCGCGCCTGGCCCCGTCGCTTGAGCACCCCTTCGGCACCGACACCCTTGGCCGCGACGTGCTCTGCCGCGTGGTCTACGGCGCCCGCGTCTCGTTGGCCGTCGGTGTGCTGGCCACCGCCATCTCCACCGTCCTCGGCCTCATCATGGGCGCCATCGCCGCGTACTATGGCGGCATCTGGGACACCATCATCATGCGACTGGCCGATATCTTCATGGCCTTCCCGTACACCCTCTTTGTTATCGCCATGATCGCGGTTCTGGGCAACGGCATCCAGAACGTCTTCATCGCCATCGGCATCCTTGGCTGGCCGTCGATCGCCCGCGTTTTCCGAAGCGCGATCCTCACCGTCAAGGAGAACGACTACGTCGACGCCGCCCGCGCCATGGGCGCCTCCGACCTGCGCATCGTCGCCCGTCACATCCTCCCCAACTCCGTTGCCTCCATCGTCGTGTACGCCACGATGAACATCGGCGGTGCCATCCTTACGGAGAGCTCGCTTTCCTTCCTGGGCATGGGCGTCGTCCCGCCCGACCCGTCGTGGGGCAACCTCATCTCGGACGGCCAGATGTATCTGGCCACCCAGCCGTGGCTCATGATCATGCCGGGCCTCGCCATCCTCACCACGGTCCTCGCTTTCACGCTTCTGGGCGACGGCCTGCGTGATGCCCTCGACGTCAAGATGAAGGACGCATAGCCATGTTTGGAAAGAAGAACACCACCTACGATCCGAGCAAGGACCTCAAGAACCAGCCGGTTCCCGAGGGCTCCCACCTGCTCGAGGTCGATGACCTCAAGATGTACTTCCACACCCAGGACGGCGTGGTCAAGGCCGTCGACGGCGTGAGCTACACGCTCGACCGCGGCGAGACCCTGGGCGTCGTCGGCGAGTCCGGCTCCGGCAAGTCCGTGACCTCGCTCACCATCATGGGCCTCATCGAGATGCCCCCGGGCCGCATCGAGGGCGGCGACGTCCGCTACCGCGGCAAGTCGCTTCTCCAGATGTCCGACGAGGAGATGCAGCAGATCCGCGGCAACGACATCGCCATGATCTTCCAGGACCCGATGACCTCGCTCAACCCGGTCTACACCATCGGCCGCCAGCTCGGCGAGGGCCTTCGCCTTCACCGCGGCTACACCAAGGAGCAGGCGACCCAGCGCGCTATCGAGCTCCTCGGCCTCGTGGGCATCCCCAACCCCGAGCAGCGCGTCAAGGACTACCCGCACCAGTTCTCCGGCGGCATGCGCCAGCGCGTCATGATCGCCATGGCGCTTGCCTGCGACCCGGACATCCTCATCGCCGACGAGCCGACCACGGCCCTGGACGTCACCATCCAGGCCCAGATCGTCGAGCTCATGAAGGAGATGCAGGAGAAGAACGGCAACGCGATCATCATGATCACCCACGACCTCGGCGTTGTGGCCGACGTCGCTGACAAAATCATGGTCATGTACGCGGGCTCTCCCGTCGAGATGGGCACCGCCGACGAGATCTTCTACGAGCCGCACCACCCCTACACCTGGGGTCTCATGCGCTCGATCCCCAAGGCCGAGACCGGCGAGAAGAAGCCCCTCACCCCGATTGAGGGCAACCCGCCGTCGCTCGTCAACGTCCCCGCCGGCTGCTCCTTCGCGCCGCGCTGCCCGTACGCCACGGACAAGTGCCGCGCCGAGAAGCCTGAACGCGTCCAGGTTTCCGAGGGTCACTTCTCCCGCTGCCACTACGCTGCCGACGAGTCCTTCGTCGCGAAGAACGCCCCCGAGAACTCCCGTACCAAGAAGGGAGCTGAGGCCTAAATGACCGAAACCCGCACCCCGCTGCTCTCGGTGCAGCACCTCTGCAAGGAGTTCCCCGTCGAGTCCGGCGTCTTCGGCAAGCGCTTCTCAAAGAAGAGCGTCCACGCCGTCAACGACGTGAGCTTCGACATCTACCCCGGCGAGACCTTTGGCCTCGTCGGCGAGTCCGGCTGCGGCAAGTCCACCACCGGCCGCTGCATCATGCGCCTCACGCACCCGACCTCGGGTACCGTTCTGTTTGAGGGCAAGGACGTCGCAAAGATGTCTAAAAAGGAGCTCAAGGAGATGCGCCGCAACATGCAGTTCATCTTCCAGGACCCCTACGCCTCGCTGAACCCGCGCATGACTATCGGCGAGATCGTCTCCGAGCCGCTCATCATCCACGGCGTCATGACCGACCCCGCCGAGCGCGAGAAGTACGTCCGCGGGCTTCTTGACATGGTCGGCCTCAACCCCGAGCACATCAACCGCTACCCGCACGAGTTCTCCGGCGGTCAGCGCCAGCGCGTCGGCATCGCCCGCGCCTTCGCGCTCAAGCCCAAGCTCATCATCTGCGACGAGCCCGTCTCGGCCCTCGACGTCTCCATCCAGGCCCAGGTCCTGAACCTGCTCAACGACCTTCAGGAGGAGACCGGCACCGCGTACCTCTTCATCGCCCACGACCTCTCGGTCGTCCAGCACATCTCCGACAACATCGGCGTTATGTACCTGGGCAACATGATGGAGTACTCGGACTGGAAGACGCTCTACGACACGCCGTACCACCCGTACACCCAGTCGCTGCTCTCCGCCGTCCCCGTGCCCGACCCGGACGTCCAGGCCACGCGCAAGCGCATCATCCTCGCGGGTGACCCGCCCTCGCCGATCGACGCGCCGTCCGGCTGCTGCTTCCACACGCGCTGCCCCATGGCGTGCGAGAAGTGCTCCGCCGAGCGCCCTGAGTTCCGTGAGGTCGAGCCTGGCCATTTCTGCGCCTGCCACTTCGCGGCGCCCAACCCGATCAAGGAGAGCTCGATCGAGCTGTAGCCCGTAAGGCTTCCCTGCTTGAGCGACCTGCCCCTTTGTCTCTGTGCTCAAACAGTCCTGCTCGCGCGGACGCGACGTTAAGTCGCGTCCGGCTCGTGCGGAACTGCGCCAGAGACAAAGGGGCGGGTCTTATTGATAGCGAGTCGTGCGATGAGCTCATGACGAGCCTTGATTGTGCTGGAAGCGCCTATTCCACGATTTTTAAAATGCTTTCAGTTAATATAAAACAACCTTTGATGGAGTCTCGATAGGAGGAGAGGCGTATGAAAAAGAAGGGCTTTGCGTTCGGGTTGATGGCGGTTCTGGCAGCGGCGGTGCTCGTGCTCGCCGGTTGCGGCGGGCCGAAGGCCGAGGATGTTATCCGTGAGGGCGTGACAGCAGAGTTCGACAAGATCAAGAACCTCGACGACTCGCTCATCGACGAGATGACCTCCGAGATGGACAGCGAGGAGGCCTCCGCGTTCAGCGAGCTCGGCATCGACATGAAGGACTACCTCTAGAGCTACTTCGCCGGCTTCGACTATGAGGTGGGGGAGATCGAGGTCGACGAGGACGCGGGCACCGGCACGGTCCAGATGAAGGCGTCCTGCAAGTCGCTGGAGCGGATCGTGGCCGATTTCGCGGACCAGTTCCAGGCCAAGCTCTCCGAAGTCGACCCCACGAACGTGACGGAGGACGATCTGCTCAAGATGGGCGGCCAGCTTTTCATCGTCATCACCGACAACACCGAGATGCGTGACGTCGAGTTCACCCTCTCTGTCGAGAAGGACTCTGACGGCAACTGGGGATTCGCCGACGGCGCCGAGGACGAGATCTACGAGATGCTCCTGGGTTAGGACCAAATTTGCATGCAGCCAAAATTTTTTTAAATTGGGGCTTGCATAGTACTTGCAGGGGATGTTATATTCTTTCTCGCGCGAAAGCGCAGCAAGTCGGAGTGGCGGAATTGGCAGACGCGCTAGCTTGAGGTGCTAGTGACTGGTTAAAGGTCATGCGGGTTCAAGTCCCGCCTCCGACACCAGAAATTCGAGAGGGTCTCTTCGGAGACCCTCTTTTGTTATACAAGTTGTTTGTTTTAGCGTCGAGCGTGAATCTGACCTCTGTGAGGTTCCCGACCTCGTTACGGAAGTTGAACACGAGGAGGGTACCGTCAAGGATCTTTCGCAAATTGATTTAGCGGGCTCGCGCCACGTCGCCTTCTAGCCCTCTGTTTTCTCCTTCTGCTCCTCCGCTTTCCTCAGCTCGCCCATCTCCTCCAACTTAGATATGTTCAGGTACCTCCTCTTTCCCCACTCGTTCTCGGCCATGTACTTGAGCATGGCCGTCGCCAGCATGGGGGCCGAGTTGCCGTCGGTGAAGGTGCCGACGACCCGGGTGCGCCTCCTGACCTCGCAGCTCACCCGCTCGACGCCGTTGTTGGTGCGGATGCGCCGCTAGAGCTCCGACGGGAAGCCCGTGTAGGCCAGCGCCGCGGCGACGCCGGCGCGCGCCAACTCCGCCGCGGCGCCCAGCCGCATCGCGTCGAGCGAGTCGGCGACCTCGGTCGCCTTCCTCTCGCAGGCCTCCCTGGACTCCTGGGCGTGCATCGCCTCGGGCATGCGCGCGGTCTCCTTCCTCTTGATGACCGGCACCCTCCCCAGCACGTTGCGGTAGGAGTGGACCGTGCAGCGCTGGTGGCGGGCCTTCGAGAAGGCCTCCTCGGTAGCGCCGAGCATGCCGGCACACTTGTCGCCGGTGACCAGGCGCATGCCGGTGAGGCCGCGTCCCTTGAGCCAGGAGAAGGACTCTTTCCAGGAGTCCGCGGACTCCAAGTAGCCCTCCGAGCACCCGACGATCTCTCTCGCCGGAGGAGTTGACGACTATGGCGACTAGGGCTTCCGCGTTCTCGTACGAGCCGCCCCAGCTGCGCTTGAGGTAGATTCCATCGACGAAGAGGTAGGGGTGCTCGCCCTCGAGCAGGCGCGATCTCCAGGCCACGATGGAGGCGAAGGCCCTCTCGCTGAGGTTGGATACGGTTCCCGGGGAGACCGGCGCGCCCCAAAGGAGCTCGGAGACATCCTCGATGCGCCTGATGGAGGCCCCGGCCAGGCACATCTCCACGATGGCCTCCTCAACGCTCGTTTCGCGCCTGCGGCAGCACTCGATCACGACCGTCTGGAAGGTCGCGCCGCGCGGCTTGGGGCCCTGGGCTCGACCTCGCCGCTAGTCGTGACAGGCTCCCTCCTGTAGTGTCCGCCGCGGTAGGCCTCGCGGCCCGCCATCCTCTCGCAGCTCGCGGCCCCGACGAGCTCGGAGGCCTCCCCGTCGAGCGGCGCGTTGGGCGTCTCCTCGACCGTCTTCCTGACGTGATTCTTTATATCCTTGCGCAGCGACTCCTCGTCGACTGATGTGATGTTCCCAGGTACGGCCTGTGTCCCTTTCACCTATGGTTTTATGCTTGGCCGCTGGAAACATATGGAGGGGCGCGGGCCGTGTTCCGCTATGCGGTTTCAATTTGCGAAAGACATTATGCGTTACCACGAGGAGCACGAAGCCATCGAACAGGTACGCCTTGCGCACGACGTTCCCGAAGATGAAATCCTCATCCGTAATGTAGAACTCGTGTTTCATGTACTTCGCGATGTCATCATTGTTTTTTTTCGCACATCTGGCTGGCGAGTATCCCATAGCGATTGCGCGGGTTTTCATCTGAAGCTTTACTCCTCGCTCCAGAATACCATCTCGTCCGGAACGAAGGCCTTCATGCCGGCCTGGGTCATGATGCACTGCTCTCGCTCCAAGGTGGCCATCTGGGCCTCGGCGGCCTCCTCCTCGGCGCGCTCCTTTACAGTCTCTGCGAAATCCAGGACGATTCTGTGCTCGAGCATGCGCATCTTGACCTCGACCGAACACGCCTCTAGGACATTGTCTGCAATCGACCTCTCGAGGACGTCTGCGCGCGTTCGTTAGCGCCCGCGCTTGCCGTCTTCCTTGCAGCCGTTATAGCGGTATCTGCGGCCGCTCTTGCCCCTTCCGGCGGACCATACATCGACATGCCGCAGAGGCCGTAGAAGAGCTTTTCGATAGCCTGTAGGGTCCCAGCCATCTCCCTTGCGCGTCTTCTTCAGCATGACGTTCTGGATTCGCTCGGACGTCACATCATCGATAATGGACGGCACACCTTCCTCTATCTCTATGCCGCTCCAAGAGTAGAGCCCCGTGTATGCCCTGCGGTGGAGGATGCGGTGCGCCCAGTTATAGTCCACGACTTACCCGTCGAGGTGGTCCAGCTCCTGTCGGCCATTATTTGGGTGATGGAGTTGACACTCTCGTCGCCTATGTGCCTGGCGGGCATCTCCAGGACACAGACGTTCTCGGTCGCGTTCATGATGTACCTATGCGTTTTTGGGTTGATGGCGTAGCCGAATATTCGGCATCCCGTCGTCTTTGTCCTTTAGGTCGTTGCCCTCCATTTCGCGTTTATGTTCACCTAAAACTAGTCCAAATGACCACCGCGTTTTGAGCGCCGGGGACATCAGACAAATTATCGAACCAAGTTGAGACCAAGGAAGGAGTCCCATGTATACCAAGGAGGAGCTTGAGGGCATTCTGTGGGAACTTCACCGCAGCGGCCTGAGCGCGAAGCGCGCGTGAGAGACCATCCCGCTGTTCCCAACAGGGAGCAACCACGGCCTCTGCCTCAGGTTCGAGGCGGCCGGCGAGCTTGAGGCCCGCGAGATGCCGGGCGGAGCGTTCCGCGTGCACTGCCCGCACGGCGAACCCGGCTTGCCCGGCCCGGCGCCGCGCTGCGATGGAATCGCCACGTCGGGAGTCGGCGCGAGGGGGCACGGCAGGGGAGACAGCGAGCAGATGGGCTGGCGAGATCGGGGGGCGTAAGCTGCTGGAGGACCCCGCCGAGAGGGCGAGGGTGGCCGAGGTCAAGCTCGCCGATGCCCTGGCGGTGTTGGACGTCCAAAAAGCAACAGGCCCAGGCTCTTTGACCAACGCGGAGAAGTTCCTCGCGGGGCAGGCGGCCGGGGCGATGTACCCGGCGATCAGCTCGCCGCCGTGGCTGAGACGCTCGTGATGCCCAGGGGCACCTACGAGGAACAGCGCGCCAGGCTCTCTCGCCCCGAACCGAAGGCCGCGCCCAGGGCCCGTGTGAGGCTCTTGTTCGAGGCGAACGGTGGCGGGCACGGCGCAGAGAGCGTGACGGCCGACATCAGGTCGGGCGTGGCGAGCCGCTCCCTTGGCGTGAGTTGGCCGCAAGCGACATGTCGACGCTCGTCGTCGCCTCCGAGAAGGCCGTCCGCGTGATTCTGGGCGTGGAGGGCTTCGCGGCCCGCAAGGCCGCCGAGGACGCGCGGCGCTCTAGGTAAAGCAACCTACCGCGGCGAGATCGTGCGCAGGCCCGTAAACCCGCCCCTGCGGCGGTGCGTACGACTTCACGGCTCCGAGCCGGGCTTGTCCGCCGTCGCCGGCGCGACCGAGTTAGCGCTGGACAGCATCAGGGCCTACCTGTCCCCACGATTGACTGCTTCGACGGGTGGCCGGTGTGCTGGAGACTGTCCCGCTGCCCTGATAAGGCTCCATGCTCTACACGCTCTCCGACCTGGTTGCCGTTGTCGGTCCCACGTTCGCAGACCGCTCGTCGTTCACACCGACGGCGGGTCGGTTTACATTGGCGGAGAGTGGGCCGAGGCCTGCGATGCGGGCACGTCGCTCGGCCCATGTTGCGCAAAGCCGGGAGCCCCAGCAAGGCGAGGTGCAAGGGGTTCTTCGGCACCCGAAGGGCAACTTCTTCGACTGGGGGCTGGACCGGCGAGAGGCACGAGGAGTTCTCGGGAAGGTTCGGCGATTACGTCGAGTGGTGCCGGCGCGGCAAGCTCAAGAAGTCGCTAGGGTGGAAGACTATCGGGCTACGCCGCGCCGAGCTCGGCTACGCCGCGTAACTCCGTCCGGAAAAACGTCCGGGGTTCCTCGTGCTCCTATCGACTTGACTAGTCACATCCATGACACGCCGCACCTTGCGAGCGGGGTCCCTCACGTAGTGCTCGGACAGCAGCTCCAACATGCACACTTGCAGGCCTCCTCCGGTGTATCCTCAACCTCTTCTGAGGCCAATATGACGTGCGCGCCGCACTCACGGAGCACCTTCATGTAGGTTACCGAGTCGTAGCGATCGCGGCTGAGTCGGTCGAACATGCAGACGACCGCACGGTGTTTCTCCGGGTCGTTGGCTATCATGTACTGAAACTCTAGCTGGCGGTCCGTCTTCCCTGACAGGGCGTAGACTTTGTACTCGCCATCGCCCTCTATGCCGTTCGCATCGCAGTAGAAGCAGTGCATGCGCAGCTGGTTGTCAATATAGGCCTTACGCTGCTTGTCGCTGGAGTAATGGGCTTACGGAACGGTCGTCCTCTGTGTCATAATCTATCTATCTCCCTTCGATTGGGCGTTGCCCAATTCGAGGAGGTGCTGTTGCCCCGGTGATGTGTCTTGGCGGACGCACCGGGGCGTTTTTGTTAGTAACCAACAGACGAAACTCCGTATGTTGCCTGTTCGCTCGTGAACCCCTCGTACTCTAGCTGCTCAATCAAACCATCTCGAGAAAAGGACATCGTGTCAATATAGCTTTGTGCCATAAGTGCAGCCTGTTCGTTCCAATCCGCACCACATTTATCTGCAGCGTAAGTCGCCTCCTCAGTCGTAAACCCTTCATACTCAAGTTGCTCAATGAGTCCAGAATAAGAAAACGGCATCGTTGATAGGTAGTCACCGGCCATCGAAAGAGCATTTGATTCGCCCAGGGTCGGTGATGAAGTGCTTTCTTCCTGCGAATTGCTATTGCTCAAGCCATTTGCGGAATGTATTGCAGCGAGCGCTTCGCTGGGGGTAAAAGAGACGCTTTCAAACAATTTATCGCGCACAGACTTATTGTGATCTGTTATGGCGCTGCTCCCCATATTAAAGAACACGTAGAAGCCGATGCCATCCTGATCGCATCCAAACATGTATGAATAGAAATCACCGCTCGATGCCTTGCCGGAAATGATGTTGTAGTTCACTCCGTTTTCATTCCAGCTGTCTTCGACTTTGTAATCGACGGAAAAAACTCCGTCAATCTGCTCAAATGATTGGAGGTCGTCCGTTTCGCCGTTGGCATAGACATGTGATGCGACGACACATGCACTTGACGGATCAAATCTCATCGATGTCTGGCTATCGGTCTCATCATGCCAGGATGGATCGACGTTAAATTTGACTCCGCCAAGTTCGACCGTTTTGGTCAAATCACCAGAAATATCGCCAACCGATGACTCCGCCTTAGCTTCCTGTTCTTGATTAGCTGCTCCGTTTGTTGAGCACCCAACGAGAGGAAATCCCATTGCGGTAGCAATCATTCCCATAACAACGATTCTATGGACTTTCATGTGTCCTCCAATTCTGAAATTTGAAACTTCTTTAATTTAATGATGACCATTCCCAGCGCGCCGTTAATCGTGAGCGCTTTTACCCAAGCTGGTTCTTTGATTCCCCAGTTTAGCAGCTCCGATTTATATGGAGCATTTATCCCGCTCCTTTTAACGAGGTCTTTGACGTCCATCGAGCGCTCACGCATAGCCCTCTGTGTGGCGTCGGTAAACGTTATATCGATGTTTCTTCCATCTCATGTAATTCAAAATTTTACTGTTTCCAATAGGTAATTGTCAGTTAAAAAAGTTGCTAATTTGCAACTTAGGAGGTGGAAGGACGAACAAGATTGCTGAGAAGGTTGGCAACTGGCCTCTGAAAAGCGACCATACAAAGGCGCAGCTTGCGAAAGAGCTTGGAGTTACTGCGCCAACACTCAACAATCGGCTGTCAGGAGAAACCGAGTTGAGCTGGAAAGAGGTGTACGTTCTCGCGAACGTCCTCGACGGCAAGCTGCCAGGTTTTCGATAACAAGCACGCCCCTTTCTGCGAAAAGCATTTCGCGCTCGACCTTTTCTGGCGTATTCGCCTGTGGAAATGGGTGGAAAAGTCGGAGAGGTGGTAGCGATGAAGTGGACCACACGCAAAATCAAGTACCTCGAAGGCCAAGCCGGTGACGGAGCCGCGGTGATAGCCAATCAACTTGGGCGCTCCATGCAACCCGCCAAGACACAGGCCATGCGTTATAGGCTCGCACTACGTAGGGCGTTGCATTGCCCGAAGTGCGGGATGCATGTCCACACGTCTTTATCGCCGAAAGCGGGATGGTGCCGGGCGTGCACACTCGAACACCGCAACGAGCGCATAGCAGGGCGGGTACGCGGGCTTAAGGAGGGGGTGAGGAGAGAGGGGAGCGTGAAACGCGAGCACCAAAGGCTCTACAGCGCAAGGTACGGGGCCAAGATAAATTCAATTACTCGTGACGCCTTAATGACACCAAGGTTTATGGGCGGAAACGCAGAAAGGAATGAAGACAGCCAGACAAAGAATTATCCGGGCGCCCCGGGCCACCACAGTCTGAGCGCCCGGAAATGCCAACCGGCCAAACAAGACGCAACACGTCCCATGCGCATCCCCGTCGGGATAGAGTGGGAAAACCAGACGCCCTTCAAGTAAGGGCCGATTCTGGGCGTCAGGGCCGCAGCGCTTCTTTTCGGCCTGATCCTGTGGCTCTGGATCATCCCAACTATGGACGCGGTGGAGGAGATCACCAAGGGGATGTTCACGTGAGGAAGATGGAGAGCCCAAGCAACCAGATGACCCACCCCGGTCTAGGCCCGAATGGCGAGTAGCGTATGGCAGACGAGAGGAAATGGGTAGAGGCTCATCCGGAGGAGTTCGTGTGGTACACCAGAAATTCGAGAGGGTCTCTTCGGAGACCCTCTTTTGGTATATAGGTTGATGGTCGCGGCCCTTCTTGTTACAAGAAATCGCAGCATGTGTCTGGAATCGAACAAAGCCGAAACCCGCGCGTTACACAATCTTTAGCCCTTCTTGCCGTCGTCCTAGGATGAGGGAAAGTCCGGACGAAGGGAGCCTCATATGATCGACCAGCTCACCGTTTGCTTGCCCGACGGCCCTGGAAAGCTCGCCGCCATGTGCCACCTGCTCGGCGAGGAGAGCATCCAGATCCATGCCCTCATGGTCGCCGAGACGGTGGATTTCGGCATTATCCGCGTGATCTGCGACAAACCCCGCGCGACCGCCCAGATGCTGCGGGAGCGCGGCTACAACGCCATGTGCGCCCGCGTGGTCGCCGCGGAGGTAGAAAATGTTCCCGGCGCGCTGGGGCACCTCCTCGATCGCCTCGCGTCGTGTGACCTCAACGTCGAATACGCCTACACTTGCTCCATGGGCGACCGCACGGTGGACGTGATCAAGGCCACCGGTGAGCCGCTGGAGATCAAGCTGCGCGACAGCGGCCTTGCGTTTCTGGAGGCCAAGGACCTCTACGAGGTCGGCTAACGCCATCGCGCGGTCCCGGACGAAAGGTTGCCGCGCGCATGCCAAGGTCGAAGACGGCGCTCTCCAGGCGCCATGTGGAGGGAATCGGGGAGGGGAGCCTCGCGGGCACCTTCTCGCGTCTTTTGCAGCTCACGAGCGACTGCGTGCTCGTATTTGACGGGGCGGGCAGGGTGCTTCTTGCGAACGAGGAGGCCTCCGAGCTTTTGGCCGCCGACGGCGTCGATGTGGCGGGGCTCTATGTGCAAGGCCTCTTTCCTGACCTAGACGACGCCGACGCGCCTGCTGCGTCCGGTGTCGCGTCCTCGGTGGAGGACTTGCCCTTTGCGCTCGACGGCTCCTCGGCTCCCGCCATGTGTCGCGGGCTTGACGGCGTCCTTCGCGCCGTGACGGTTCGCTGCGAGTCGGTGACGGCACCCGGCGAGACGTACCTGCTCGTTGCCCACGCCGCAGACGGAGGGCTCGCCGACGCCCGTGAGCACGACCGGGCGGTCGACGACCTCAAGCGAGCGAACAAGCGCCTCTCTGGCGCCTTCAACATCGTGCTCGACACCCTCGACGCCCCGGACGTCGGCGAGCTCTTCTCGCGCGTGCTCGAGCGGCTCTACCAGACGCTCGACGCCGACGGCACGATCGTGTACCTCGCCGGTGCCGACGGGTTTCACCTGCGCGGACTCGCGGGCGACATCGACGCGGCCCGGGTCCCGCGCTTCATGCACTTCGGGCGCACGGTCGAGACGCTTGCCACGCGCGCCGGAAAGGCTGTCCGCCTGCGCGTTGCGCCGCCGACCGGCGACGCCCTGCGCGCGGGGCGCCTGACATCGCGAGAGGTCGTCAACGAGGACACGCGCGAGATCATAAAGATCCAGTCCAAGCTCCTGCCGCCCTTCACCAGCTTCATCGCCGTGCCCGTGTGGTTCGACGGCGAGGTCATCTCGATCATCGAGGTGGGCTGGAAGCGCCAGTACCCGGTCGACAAGGAGGAGGCGCGGCTGCTCGACTCCGTGGCGCACTACCTCGCGGTCCAGCTCGTGGGGGCTTTCGCCGCCATGCGCTCGCAGCGCTCGGCGCGCCTCGACGAGATTCTGACCGAGCTCCGCGAGAAGGCTCTCGGCGCGGGCGACTCCGGGAACCCGCGCGACGCCATCGAGGGGATGCTGCGCGAGGCGGCGGGCGAGCTCGACGCCGCCTTCGCCGAGGTGGAGGTCGAGTCGGGAAAGCTCGCGGCGACGCTCCCGCTCACGGGGCGACAGGAGTTCGACTGCGACATCGACGAGCTGTGCGAGGGCCACGCGATCGACGGCGTGTCGGTCGTGCCGCTCATGCCCGGCGATCGACTGCGCGAGCGCCTGCGCGAACTCGGGGAGCCGTGCGAGGCGGTCCTGGTGGACGGCGGCGAGGCGGCAGGCGCGCGGCGCGCCTGCCTCATGCTGCGACCGGACGGAGCCGAGCCGTTCGACGAGGTCGACCTCGCCTTCCTCGCGCGCCTGGCCTCGTGCCTGCGCGACGTCCTGGAGGGCGAGAAGACCCGCAACGAAAACCGGCGCATCTCGCAGGCCCTCCAGTCGGGGATGAAAAACGAGCTGCAGCACGTCGAGGGCATTGATGCCCAGGGCGTCTACTCTTCCGCCACGGCCTCCGCCTTCGTGGGCGGCGACTTCTACGACCTGATCTGTTTGCCCGACCGTCGCGCCTGCGTGATCATGGGCGACGTCTCGGGAAAGGGCGTCGAGGCCGCCTCGGTCTCCGCCGCGGTAAAGACGGCGCTCGGCGCCTACGCCTGGGAAGGCCTTGCGCCTGCGCGCATGGTCCGGAGCCTGAACGAGTTTCTGCTCGGGTTCTCACGCGTCGAGACGTTCGCCACGCTGTTCGTGGGCATCATCGACCTCGCGTCGTCGACCATCACGTACTGCTCCGCGGGGCACCCGCCCGCGCTGCTCGTGCGTGCGGGCGGCCAGGAGATGACGCTTCTGGACGTGCAATCGGGCGTTGTGGGCGCCTTCCACGACATCGCCTACCGCGACGGCTCGATCGGCATCGGCGAGGGCGACGTGCTGCTGCTGTACACCGACGGCACGACCGAGGCCCGAGACCCCTCGGGAGCCTTCTTCGGCGAGCAGGGGCTGCGCGACATGGTCATGCGCGAGAGCGACCCCCAAAAGCCGTATGAGGGCTTCCTGAGCCGCCTGCTGGGCACTGTCGAGGAGTTCACGGGACACAAGCTCGAGGACGACGTGGCCATGGTCTCGCTGCGCTTCGACGCGCTCGGGTAGGCCAATTTGTGACCCCTGGGCAATCCGGGTGTTTAGCGGGGTTTCTGGCTGGGCATGCTCTGGGTATGACGACGAAGACGAACATAGCGCAGGTGAGCGTGGACGGCGACCTCGACGTGAGGTCGGCGCCCAAGGTGCGCGAGCTCGTCGATGAGCTCATCGACTCCGGCTGTCGACGCGTCGTGCTCAACATGGCCAACGCCTCCCATGCCGACTCGGCCGGCTTCGGGATGATTCTGCGCGAGATGCGCCGCATGCGTCAGGTGGGCGGGCTCATCTCGCTCACCAACGTGGCCGACAGGGTGTATCGGGCGCTCGTCGTCATGCGGATGGCGGACCTCGTGCCCGTCACGCGCGCGGGCGACTCCACCAATGTGCCCGAGCTCCCCGCGAACACCTTGCCCGAGTGGCGCACCACGTTTCGGGTGGATAAGGAAAAGCTCGACTGCGCGCGCAATCGCCTGCAGCGCATGATCGCCGAGCTGCCGCTTTCTGACGATGACCTCTTTGACATGAACCTCGCGTCGGGAGAGGCGGTGGGCAACGCCGTGGACCACACCTGCGCCGACGGGGTGCTGGTCACGGTGGCGGCGTACGCAGACCGCGTCGTGATCGACGTGGCCGACTGCGGGGAGGGCTTCTTGCCGGGGGACTGCGGCTGCGCCGGCGGGGGCGGGGCCGCCGCCGAGCCCGAAGGAGACTCGTTTGCCGAGCGCGGGCGCGGGATCAAGCTCATGCGGCTTTTGGCGGACTCGGTGACCATCGGCCCCAAGACCTCGGGCTCCGGCACCGTCGTCCGGTTGGTGAAGATGTACTCGGCGCGGCCCGCGGACGCGGAGCGGCTCTCGTCCTCGGTCGGTTAGGTCGGCGCCTCATCACTGGCTGCGCGGGAGCGAGGGCTTTTGACGGCCCTTATCGCCACGACACTTCTTGCCGATTCGAGAGACCGTACACGATTGCGGCCAACAAGATGGATACCAGAGGTAAAAACCAGAGATGCGGGGCCTCGTTGCCAAGCCATCGCTGCCAATCGACGCTCTGGAACGTGACGAAAGCGTGGATGGGGTTCTCGATGAATGCGACGCCGGGGATATTGCGCAAAAGATCGCTCACGAACGAGTTCCCGTTCGTGACGCTCGGAAGCAGAAACACAAGGGTCAAGGCGAATGAGCCCAGCCGGCTTCCGGTGATTCTTCTTGTGCCCAGGTATGCCAGCGTTACAAAGAAGGTCACGGATACCAGATGGACCAAGCAGGCGAGGGCAACAAAAACCTGACTTGCGCTCGGATGGAATTCTTGTCCCGTCATCACGGCGCAGACGCTGCCGGCGGTTCCGGCGCCTTGGGCGCTCTCCGTGGCAATGCCGCAAAACAAGGAGACGAGGAATACGGCAACCGATACGTGCGCGGCCGCCAAGGCGGCGTCGGCCAGCTCGGAAAGCCATAGACTTCGCAGCGAGCCGTGGCCGAGAACCGCCATCTCGTGTGCCTCGGGGCTAAGCGCCAAAGTCACAAGCGCCATCGAGCAAAGCGGGGCAAGGAACCAAGCGATGCTCAGCTGACCGTCCGTACCCATATCGAAGATCAGGAAGTCTACAGGGGACGGCTGGGTTCCCGCGGGAAGAGACCTTGCGAATCCCGTTTGGTTATACCGAACGACGATTATGGAAATGAGCAGTAGCGATAGCAGCAGACCTCGGTTTGCATGGAAAGACCTCGTGAGTTTCTTTATATGGGATGGCATGTGGCTCCATTGGTCGTGACCTGTGCTTACATGAGCTCGACGCGCGACGTCACCCTGAGGGCGCCAATTGCCCAGAGCAGCGCGCAAAGAAGAAGGGAAAACGCTTCGATGGCCACTGGGCTTACGCCGCCGGGGCGGCAAATCGCGTTTCTGGCGAGCATGCTCCAGTCGCCGAAGAGCAAAGCTCCCGGCGCGATCGCCGAGAGGGCGGAAAACGCCGCGACGCATGCAAAAGACCAGAATGCCCCCAGGTTAAGCGACAAGAAAGCCAAGAGTTGAGCAAGCAGAATCTGTGGCAGCAAGACAGAGAAGGCCAAATGCGGCGCGACCTGGGGCGAGGGTCCTAAAGAGCCAATGGGGAAGGGCCCTACTGCGCTCGGTTTGATCCCTAGCAAATAGGAGACGGCTGGAAAGGCCGTGCAGACGGCTATGGATGCGAGGAAGCGAACAAGCGTCATCGTCAGCACGGCCAGGCATAGGGAGGACCACCACACCCTCGAGGACCCGGCACGCAGCAGGAATTGCCTCCCTCGACCGCCGTTGGCCCAAAAGAGCGCGCAGGCGATATAGGCAAAGAACAGGGCCTGGCCCATGAGCCATGTTATGGGGACGGTCACATAAAAGCGTGAAGACGGCGCGTGCTCAGGCTCACCGTAGTACAGGAGCAAGAAAGCGTCGAGCGGCGATGCCGGGGGATAGCCACGCGCGTTCGATGACAGTGCGATCGCCGCAGAGTCGAAGATAACGAATGCGGCCATGAACCCGCATGCGGCCATGCTTCCAGGTCGCGCAAAGTGGCGGGATAGTGCCAAAGCCCTCGATAGGCCGGGAGGGCACTTCTTGCCATGCGACCTCACAAGACATCAACCCTTTGCGATTTGATTGCCGCGTACCCCACAACCGTGGCAAGCAAAAGGCCAAGAAGTGCGACCGTAAGGCTGATGCTCATCCCCGGGTATTGCTGGTAGGGGCTCAGGATGTTCTCCGGCGAATAGCACGCCAGGCCGATCGTGCTCAGGAGGAAATTCAGCAGCATGCACCCCAGAAACGGCAAAAACGAGATGAGCAGGCGGGACCGCAATCGACTCGAGCAGGCGATGCAGGCGCAATTCAGGAGACAGATGAATGCGGACCCGACAGCCAAGAAGAGCAGCGTGTAGAGCAGGGGAGAGGAATAGTACAGCTCGGCCACGGCAGCTCGGTAGGTGATGGGGAACAACAGCGTAACGGGGTCTGGGGGAATCAAGGGTACGAGCAGCATGGTGGCAAGTAGGTTCAAGACCTGGGGGACCACAAAAACGAACACACCGGAGGCGCAGCTTGCCAGCATCTTGGAGAGCGTGTACTCGCGTGCGCTCGACCGCGAGGCGAGCACGGGGGCCAGGCCTCCGCTGAGGTCCGTGCACGCCGATGAGGCGAACGGGGCGCAGCTGAGGAGCGGCACAAGGTAGTAGAACAGAGCCGACCAGATGGACTGTGGGGTGCCTCCTATCCAAGAGGCCCAGACTGACGGGGGCATGCCGTATGCGCCCGATCGCCATTGGCTCCATGCGTCTCCAACGCAGTATTGCAGCGGGACAAAGCAAAGCTGCAACATCGAAAGGCAGAGCGCGGCGAACAGGGCGAACCTGAACTCATATCCGGTAAAAGCACGCCTTAGCTCGTAAGCGACCACGGCTCAATCCTCCCAAGCTCGACGGACACCCGCTGAGGCCACGTTGAGGTGACCAAAGAGAAGCCCTTGTTGTTAAGGCCGGCCCAGGCCTGCCCGCCGGATCGGGCGGGAGAGACCAAATACGCCAGAGCGATGGCGGCTCCGTCGGACTCAATCGTGGACGGTGGATCCTCTGCCAGCTCGATGCCGATCATCGGGTCGCACTGCCAGGAGGTGACCCCGGATTGGAGGTAGATTTCGGTCGTTGCCTCCGCCGTGCTCGCCTCACCATCATCGGTGGCGATGAAGACAAGCACGACGTGGGCATCTTCGTCCAGATAGCCTTCGAGAGAGGGTCGGGCCGAGAGTTCGGCGAGCTCGTCCGGTGTGAGCTCGCGAGCACTTGCGACCGTAATGGTTGAAAGCGAGTCGCTGGATGCGCCGCTTAGATTAGCTTGGACGGGCTCTCCGACTTGGGCCTTCTCGACCGAGTAATTGATCCCGGCGTTTACTTCCTTGAAGCGACGGACGTAGAGGAGGGCAGCAAAAGCCGCAAGAAGCACAGCAAGGACCGCCCTAGTTTTCTTCTTGCGCTTATTCATGGGGGCATCGCCTCCCGACAATCCTGCCGTCCGAAAGGTCGATGCGCTCGTCGAAGAGCCCCTCGAGCTCCTCCGAGTCGTGACAGGCGATGACGACGATCGCACCGTGGCGCCTTGCGCCGTCAAAGAGTTGGCACGCCATCTCGATGCCGGCGGGGTCGAGGGCGTTTACCGGTTCGTCGAGAAGCAGAAGCGAGGGCCGCTCCATGACCGCGCAGGCTATTCCAAGCCGCTGGCGCATTCCCAGCGAGTACTTTCTGACCGGTCTGGGGTCTTTGGGGTCGAGACCGACGGCTTGAAGCGCCCGGGCCACTGTTTGGTCCGATATCAGGCCCTTGATCTCGGAGATCTCCAGGAGGTTCGATAGCCCGGTTCTGTTCGGCACAAACGAAGGGGTTTCGATGAGCACGCCAACGCTCGGGGGAAAATGACCTTTCTCGAGCGGCGTGCGATCAATAAGAAGGGAGCCTGCCGTCGGATAGATCAGCCCAGCCAATGCCCGCAACAGCATCGTTTTGCCCGAGCCGTTCTTTCCCTTGACGCCGTAGATCTTCCCGCTTTCCAAGGTGAGGCTCACTTTGTCCAGCACCGTGACGCCTTGGATGATCTTCGTGTAATCCCTGAGTTCGACCAACATCGCGCCTCCGTTCTCTTAGGGCTCCAATTGGGCGTGCGCGATCGAGAAGGAGTCTACCTATGGAGGCCGTGACGTTGGGTGTCGAGGGGATATGCGGTTTTAACGACAGTCTTTACCTGCGATTTCCTCGAGTAATCTGAGTAGCTCGTCTTTGCTGTGGATGCCGAGTTTCTTGTAGGCGGAGGCTCGACTGCTGTTTACTGTGCCTGCGGCGATGTGAAGCAGGTCACAGATTTGGGGCCTCGTATAACCCTGTGCCGAGAGCGCGAGAACCTCGGCTTCCAAGTCTCCGACGCCCTTTGACCTAAGGAAGGCTTCTTTAGTCGCCGAGGTACTGCCGGCTGCTTTGTCGGTGGCGTTGGCCTGGCCGAGTCGCATCAGAATGCCGGTTAACCTTACGGTTGTGACGACTATGCATAGCTGGGCCACAAGATGGCACCGTGACGCCGTGGCGGGCAGCATGCCGAGAAGCTGGGATGCGTGCGCGGCAAGGATCAGCCCCGCCGCCAGAAATGCAAGAGTTGCGCGCGAGGTCGTATCGTCCGCGATTCGGAGGCCGCTGCTGCGGGACCTCGAGGCGCCCTTGGTCGCAATCCGACCGGAAAATGACACGCTGACTATGAGAAAAAGCGATGCACAGACGGCAATGGCGGTGACCGTGTTCGGGAAGGACCAGCACAAGGCAATCCCGATGCCGAGGACAAAGGAGAAGGCGCAAATGCTCGACTGCAGCTCCTGCGCTTCTTTGCTCTGCCGATCTGCGGACCCGCGCGATTGCGGTTGGAGTAGGGCTGAGGTAAAGCACGTAAGGAGTCCAAGCACAATAGCGAGGCAATATGCGGTGTCGGGAGCGGTGGGGATGAAGGGCGCGATGCAGATGAGCGCCGCGACGCCGATTACAGGAATTGCCTTGACGATGGGGCGCCGTAACGGAACCTCGGTGAGTGCCTGCTCGTTTTGGGCGTGGGTGTTTTCGCAAAGATCGGCGACTCCGGCAAGGCCGAGTCGTTCGAGGCCTCGACGTTTATGGTTGCTCACAGTGCCGGGCGCAAGACCAAGGGACTGAGCGATTTCGGTATCGGAAAGGCCGTCGGAGGCCATGGATAAAACCTGCTGCTGGCGCTCGCTGAGCGATTCGAGGTTATGAGTGGGTGCCGAGGGCTCGCCCGAAGAGGACCCTATATCCTGTGGCCGAACGCGCGGGAGTAGCCAAAGAATGAGGCCCATAAGCAAAATGATCAGGACATAGGAGACGAAAGCTATGGCGTAGCCGAGTGCAGCGCCTCTGAGCGCGGCGGCATTTTGAGAGTCGAGATTGACCTGCGCGCTGCACAGGGCGGTCAGCGTGAGCTCGTCGAATGAGGAAGAGAACAAAAGCCCGAGCAAAGCGGGGCGGGGCACGGTGATTTGGGGACCGGAATTGCCGGCGCCCCGATTGAATCTGGTGACTAGGAAATATCCGATTGCCCCTGAGATGAGGCACACAGTTATTTGCCCGGGGATTGAGCCTTGAAACGCAAAACTGAGTAAGCCGAGCGCTCGGGGAAGAAGTGCTCCAATGACGAACGCGAAGGCCGTGGCGTTGGCCTTCTGGCTCGAGTTGCGAGGGAGGTCATCCTCGGCAGGCTGGCGCTCAGATAGAAGAGCGCATGTCGTCAAAAGAAGCGATTGGGCAAGAACATCCAAAGGCTGCAGGGATGTCATCGGTACCTGGATGTCATGGCCGAGCCTCCAGGCGGCATAGGCGATGTCGCATCCCGCGAGAAGCAGCACAGAGGCGAGCAGAAGCTTAGGGCCGAGTCTGGGGAGAGCTGAATGCCGGACTCTTGAGCTGGACACAAGTGCAAAGGCAAAGGCGACGGCGATCGGAGAGAATGCCAAAGGTTCGCACACGACGTGAACGGAGAACTCGACGAGCGCGTAGTGGTGAGGCACAAGGGGGAAGCACATGGCGAGCAGCAATGGGGCTCGCCGCAGCAAAAGCGTTGTGCGATTAGACTCTTGGGCTGTTCCCGTGCTCAATATGCGGCCTCCAAAGCATGGCGATTGACAAGCTGCTGACTCACATGCCGGTGCAGCTATCCTACTCGTAGCAAAGGCGGCAACGTGCGATCATTGCCGTATTCCGCCCTCGCCAAAGAAAGTCGAAAAAAGTCCTTGCGCGCCTGTGAGTGCTCGTGTATAGTTACTTCTCGCGTCACGCGGGCTTAGCGCAGTTGGTAGCGCGCCACCTTGCCAAGGTGGAGGTCGCGGGTTCGAACCCCGTAGCCCGCTCCATGAATTGCAGGCGGTCGACCAATCGGTCGGCCGCTTTTTTGTTGCGCGCGAGGCCTTTGCGCTTCTTGCCAAGGGGCGGCGATCGCCGGAACAACCGCAACGCAGGTGGGACATGGGCTCAAGCTGCGGATTCGCGCGGATCGTCCGTGTTCCGCCTCGCGAAAGGCCAGGGTCCCAAAATTTTTTCTAACGAATTTGAAATTTGGGCTTGCGCGAGGCCGACGGTTCCCGTATATTATCCCTTGCGCTTGCGGGCTTAGCGCAGTTGGTAGCGCGCCACCTTGCCAAGGTGGAGGTCGCGGGTTCGAACCCCGTAGCCCGCTCCATGTGAGCACCGAGGCCGGTCACTCCGGCCTCTTTCATATGGCGAAGTGGCCAAGTGGTAAGGCAGGGGCCTGCAAAGCCCTCACCCCCGGTTCGAATCCGGGCTTCGCCTCCAGGAAATGACGGGCACCCTTCGGGGTGCCCTTTTTCGTGCCACGGCGTTGCTTGCGCTACCATAGACATGTCCGCAAAACGCGTCGGTTGGAGCCGAGCCTATGCTCTATACCCTTCTGCTGCTTGTCTTCTTCATCGAGATCGTGCGCGGCTTCGTGCGCGTGATCGTTTACTTCTCCGAGTGGCTGCAACGCGGCCAAAGCATCGACGAGGAGAGCCTAGAGCCCGCCGTGCGCGCGATGGTCGAGTCCGACGACGCGCTCGAGCGCGAGATGGCGCGCGCGAGCCAGAAGCGCGGCCTGGCCCGCGTGTTTGCCCGCTGGCAGGCCACCAACGACGCCGTCGACGAGTACCTCGACAACATGAGCCTCGGCTGGTACCAGGTCATTATCATCTTCTTCGTCGGCTGCATGGCGGGGCTTCTGCTTGAGGAGGTCTGGATGCTCGTGACCGCGGGGCTCACCGAGAACCGCGTCGGCCTGGTGTGGGGCCCCTTCAGCCCGCTGTACGGCACAGGAGCGGTCCTTCTTACCGTGCTGTGCTTCCAGATGCGCCGCCACGGGGCAAAGACGTGGCAGGTCTTCCTCATCTCCGCGGCGATCGGCGGCGGCCTCGAGCAGATCACCGGTTGGGCCATGGAAGTGCTCTTCAACGCCGAGTCGTGGACCTACTTGCACCTGCCGGACCACATCACGCAGTGGGTGGCGTGGCGGTTCCTCTTTTTCTGGGGCTTGCTCGGCATCGTGTGGACGCGCGCCATCATGCCCAAGCTGCTCTATCAGATCGGCATGCCCACCTCGCGACGGCAGGTCCTCTTTGTGACGCTGGTGGCGCTGTACCTGGTGGCTGACATCGGCATGACGCTCGTGTGCTTCAACCGCAAGGCTGCGCGCGACCTCGGCGCGCCGCCCGCGAACGCCTTCGAGCGGTGGGTGGACACGAACTACACCGACGACTTCATAGCCGGCCGGTTCGAGAACCTGAAGATAGGCGACGCGAGGGACCCCAAGTGACGAATCTTTCCGAGCGGGTCGCGGGGCAGGGGCGTGCCCGCCGCTCTGTGTACCTGGACTATGCTGCCGCGACGCCCATGGATCCCGAGGTCGTCGCGGCGATGCTCCCGTACTTCAGCGAGAAATTCGAGAACCCAAGCGCGCCTTACGCCGCCGCCCGCGCCGTACGCGCGGACGTCGACGCCGCGCGCGCGACCATCGCGCACGCCATCGGCGCGCGTCCCGGCAACGTGACCTTCACGGCCGGCGCCACCGAGGCCAATAACCTTGCCTTCGCGGCGGCGGGGGACGGGGCCCACGTGGTCGTGGACGCGGCCGAGCACGAGAGCGTCCTTGCGTGCGCCGCGGCCGCGGGCGGAGGGTGCTCGGTCGTGGGTGTCGGCCCGGACGGGCGCGTGCGCGCGGCCGACGTGGCGGCGGCTATCACGCCTGCCACGAGGCTCGTCTCGGTCGAGCTCGCCAACGGCGAGGTCGGCGCCGTGCAGCCCGTGCGCGAGATCGCGCGCGTGGTCGCGGCGGAGCGCGAGCGTCGCCTGGCGGCGGGGGAGACGGTCCCGATCTGGCTGCACACCGATGCGTCGCAGGCTGCGGGCGCCCTTGCCGTCAACGTCGGCACGCTGGGGTGCGACCTTCTTACCATCTCGGCGGCGAAGATCTACGGGCCCAAGCAGGTCGGCCTGCTGTGGGCCTCCGATGACGTGACGCTGCGCCCGCTCGTGCTCGGCGGCGGGCAGGAAGGCGGCGTCCGCTCAGGCACCGAGAACGTCGCCGGTGTCGTCGGCTTCGCGAAGGCGCTCGAGCTCGCGGGCGCGCGGCGCCAGGCGGAGGCTCGTCGTCTCGCGGGGCTTCGCGACCGGCTGCAGCGCGCGGTGTGCGGCGAGTTCGGCTGGGCCGTCGTGTCCGGTCCGCGCGCGGCAAAGCTGCGGCTCCCCGGGCTTCTTCACGTGAGCTTCCCGGGGCTTGAGGCCAGGCGGCTCGTGATCGCGCTCGAGCGCGAGGGCGTGAGCGTGGGCACGGGATCGGCGTGCGCCGCGAGCAAGATGCGCTCTTCCCACGTGCTCGCCGCCATGGGCGCCCCGGCCGAGGTCGCGGCGGGCAGCCTGCGCCTGACGCTCGGCCGCCAGACGACCGAGGCCGACATCGACTACGCCGCGGCCGCTATCGTCTGTGCCGTCCGCGCCGAGGCCGCGCGCGTAGGCCTCGCCACCTGCCAAAACGACCTGTCTGATTCCGATGACCCGAAGGGGGGCGATGCCTGATGGCCAAGGTTTACGCCGGATTGTCCGGCGGCGTCGACTCCGCGCTCGCGTGCGCGCTTCTGTGCGAGGCAGGCCACGACGTGACGGCGGTCTATATGCGCAACTGGTCTCGCGATCTGCCGGGCTTCAAGTGCGCCTGGGCCGACGACCTTGCGGACGCCGAGCGCGTCGCGGTGAGCCTGGGCATCGATCTCGAGGTCTGGGACTGTGAGGCCGAGTACAAGGCCACCGTCGTCGACTACCTCGTCGACGCCTACGCCCATGGTCTCACGCCGAACCCCGACGTCATGTGCAACCAGACCGTCAAGTTCGGCACCTTCGCCGACAGGGCCTTCGCGGCGGGCGCGGACTTTGTGGCCACGGGCCACTACGGGCGCGTCGATGCGGGCGCCGATGGGCGGACGCGTCTGCTTCGCGCGGCCGACGAGCACAAGGACCAGACCTACTTCCTGTGGCGCGTGGGCAAAGAAGTGCTCGCGAAGACCCTCTTTCCCATCGGCGACATACCGAGCAAGGCCGAGGTCAGGCGCATGGTCGCGGAGCGTGGTCTCGGCTTGGAGACAAAGCCCGACTCCGACGGCATCTGCTTCATCGGGCCCGTGGGCATCCGCACGTTCTTGCTCGACACGCTCGAGCGCCGCGCGGGGGACGTCATCGAGCTCGAGACGGGGCGGGTGCTCGGGCACCACGACGGCGCGTTCCTCTTTACCGTGGGGCAGCGCCGCGGGCTTGACCTGGGCGGAGGCCCCGCGCGCTACGTCGTGCGCACGGACGTTCTGACGAACACCGTCTATGTGACCGCCGACCGCATGAGCCCCGCGCTGTTCACACGCGAGCTTGCGCTCGGCGACTGCCGCTGGATCGCGGGCGAGCCGCCGGCGGCGGGGGAGTACGTCGTCCGCACGCGGCACACGGGTGAGCTCGTGCCTTGCGCGCTCGAGGCGGCGACAGACGGCGCTGAGGCGACCGTTCGCTTCGATACGCCGCAGCGCCGCGTGGCCCCCGGGCAGTCTGCCGTGATCTACGACGGCCTCGAGTGCCTCGGCGGCGGGATTATCCTCCCGTAGCCGGGGCGGTCCTTCTTGCCGTCCTATCCGTTGCTAATCGCCTTGGGGCGCCGACTTTGACGGTTCGGGTGCCGTTGTTGTCTGCGGGGTCTCCCCCAACGCCTGGTTGCGCTACTGTTGGAGCGAACGGGCAAAGAAGGGATCGGAGGCGGCCATGTATTGCATGAAGTGCGGGCACGAGCTGGAGGACGGGGCGCGGTTCTGCACGGAGTGCGGCGCGCAGCAGGACGTTCTTTCCACGGAGAAGACCCGGCAGCAGTCCTCGGCGCCCCGGCGCCCGAGTGTTGTGCAGGTGGTCGCCGCCGCCTTCGTGGTCATGGCTGTTGGCGCCTTCGCCTTCATATGCCTCAGCTCGACGTTGCCTTTACAGTCGCAGCCCACGCAATCGCAGGATGCGGCGGGCGCGGGCACGATCGGCTCGGCGACCGGATCCGGCTCCGCCGCGGGCTCCGGCGATCCCGCCCAAAAGCCCATCTCCGACCAAAGCGACGCGCTCGCAGCCGCGCAAGGCGACGTGGCCGTCGCCTCCGGCGAGCTCACGTACGCGAACGACCGCTACGGCTACAAAGTCGTGCTCCCAGCGGACTACGAGCTCGTCGACGCTTCCGACAACGGCGACGGGGCGACGTTCAGGGATTCCTCGACCGGCGTCGAGGTCCGCGTGTGGGGCGCCGCCAACGCCCTCGGCGAGACGCTCGACTCTGTGCTCGAATCCTACACCTCGGCTCACGATGTCTCGTACAAGGCAATGGGCGGCACCTGGGTCGTCGCGTCGTGGGTCGAGGGTGGCAACGAGTACTACGCCAAACAGTATGTGGGCGACGACAACATAAACGGCATCCAGTTCAGCTACCCGCAGTTGTCGTCGGACGCCGGGTCTGCTGTTATCGAGGCGCATATTGATGAGTTCGTTCCCGGCGACCTTTAGCTGTAGCGCGGTTTCGATTCGAAAGGGCTGACAAGAAGGGCGGACGCGTCAGTGCGTCCCCGGGCTTCTTTCCGTGTTTCTCGGGCCGCGGTGGAGAGACGCTCCCTTTGATGGGGCGCTGCGCCGCTGGGGTAGAATAGAATGTCCTGGCTAGATTCGTACCGTAACCGCAACAGAGGGGCATCGCGTGGCAGACGAGCTCAAAAAGCCAAAGAAGAAGGTCGCCCTCAAGGTCGCCGGCGGAAGGACGACCAAGAAGAAGATCTCGATCATGGAGGGCGACGAGGCTGACAAGGAGTCGATGGGCCAGGCCCGAAAGACCCTCGTCTTCCTCTTCTTTGTGATGATCGCCTATGTGGTCTACCTGGTCTTTACTGGTCAGGTAGACGAGTTCGTGACGTCGCTTGCCGGCGTCGACGTCAGGTGGATCGCCGCGGGTGTCGTCTGCTTCCTCTTCTACTACGTCTTCGGCGTGCTCGCCTACGTGCTGTCGGTGATCCACGACCCCGACTCGCCCGTCGGTATCCGCGACCTCATGAGCGTCGAGGCCTCGGGCGTCTTTTTTATGCGCATGACGCCCTCCGGCGTGGGCGCTCAGCCGGCCCAGATCTTCCGCCTCACGCGCGCCGGGCTCTCGGTGGGCGAGGCGGGCGCCCTGAACTTCACCCGCTTCGTGCTCTACGAGGCCGGCGAGGGCGTGTTCGCCGCCATCATGCTGCTCTTCTGCGGCAGCTACTTCTACGAGACGTTCGGCGACGTGACCCTCGTCGGCATCTTCCTCTTTGGTTTCAAGGTCGTGCAGCTCGCGGCGATCATGGCCATGTGCCTGCTGCCTAAGCCCGTGATGGCCATCTGCAACTGGGCGCTCAAGCTGGCGCATCGCCACCGCTGGATCAAGGAAGAGAAGTATAACGAGTGGTATAAGTTCGTAAACACGCAGATCGAGGTCTTCTCGCGCGACTTCAAGAAATCGGCTGCCAACGTGCCCGAGATGAGCCTGACCATGTTGGTCACCCTGCTCCAGCTCGGCTGCATGTACGCGCTGCCGTACTTCGTGCTGCGCTCGTTCGGCGAGCCGGCGGACCTTCTGCTGTGCACGGCGTCGGGCTCCATGCTTGAGCTGCTGGTCAACGCGGTGCCGCTGCCGGGCGGCACGGGCGGCGCCGAGGTCGGCTTCGCGTACCTCTTCAAGGACATGTACGGCAGCCACCTCGCTGCCGGCTTCATCATCTGGCGAGCCATCGAGTACCTGCTGCCGGTCCTCATCGCGGCGCCGTGCATGGGCATGCGCTCCAACGGCGGCGTCTCGATCCACCGCCGCTGGCACGGCTTCTGGGATGGCCTGACCGGCGGCATCCGCTCCTTCATCGACACAGGCTCCTTCACGGCCGGCTCTTCGGCCAAGGGCGGGGTGCGTGTGCCTAAGGGCGGCGTGACCGTCAAGCCCAAGGCTAGCAAGAGGTCCGCCGCGCCCACCGTCGCCGGCGCCACCGTGACGACCCGCGGCGCAAAGACCGTGGTCAAGTCCTCCGCGCCCGCCCCTAAGGTGGACATCGAGGCGAAGATCGCCGCCGGCAAGGCCGCCGCGGCAAAGAAGGACGCTGGCGGCAAGTAGCGGGTGGGCTTGCTGTAAGGGCCCTTCTTGCCAGACGGTGGAATCCCTGAGCACGGCAATGAACAAGCTCCTTCCTGCTTGACCCATTTGCGGCCCTGTTTCCGGGCAAAAATGGTCGAAACAGGAGGGAGCTTGCGCTGCAGCGGCGGGAAAGAGTGCTCCGCGCCGCGTTTGCAAAGAAGTACTTTCTGCTACTCCGCCGGCGCGAACTGGCTCTCGTAGATGTCGCGGTAGATCCCGCCGCGGGCGAGCAGCTCCTCGTGCGTGCCCTTCTCGGCGATGTGGCCGTGGTCGACGACGCAGATCGCGTCGGCGTCGCGGATGGTCGAGAGGTGGTGCGCCACGACGAAGCTCGTGCGGCCGCGCATGAGGTTGTCGAAGGCGCGCTGGACGAGGAGCTCGGTGCGCGTGTCGATGTTGCTCGTTGCCTCGTCGAGGATGAGCATCTGCGGGCGGGCGACCATCACGCGGGCGATGCACAGCAGCTGCTTCTGGCCGGCGGACAGGCTCGTGGAGCCGTCGAGCACGGTGTCGTAGCCGTGGGGCATGCGGCGGATGAACTCGTCGGCGTAGGCCGCCTTCGCTGCGGCCACGATCTCGTCGTCGGTGGCGCCCGGACGGCCGATGGCGATGTTCTCGCGCACCGTCGCGCGCCTTACCCAGGTGTCCTGCAAGACCATGCCCCAGCTGCCGCGTAGGCTCGCGCGCGTGAGGTCGCGCACGTCGTGGCCGTCTACCGTCACGCTGCCGGAGTCGACGTCGTAGAAGCGCATGAGCAGGTTGATGAGGGTGGTCTTTCCGCAGCCGGTGTGGCCGACGAGCGCGATGCGGCGCCCGGGCTCGGCGGAAAGGTCGAGGTGCTCCAGGATCGGGCGGCCGGGCGCGTACGAGAAGGTGACGTCGTCGAGCGCGACTCTGCCCTCGACGCGGCCGAGCTCAAGGGCGTCCTCGGCGTCGGGCTCCTCGAGCGGCTCGTCTATGAGCTCAAAGAGGTGGCGCGCGCAGGCGACGGAGTTCTGCAGCTCCGTGACCACGCCGGTGATGTCGTTGAAGGGCTTGGCGTACTGGTCGGCGTACTGGAGGAAGGCGGAAAGACCGCCCACGGTGATTCCGCCGTCGAGCACGACGAACGCGCCGAAGATGCCGATGGCCGCGTAGACGAGCGAGTTCATAAAGCGCATGGTCGGGTTGGCGAGCGACGAGAAGAACACCGCCTTGTAGCTCTCCTGCGCAAGGCGCGCGTCGATGTTACGCACCCGGCCGCAGACCTCGTCGGCGACGCCGAACGCCTCGATGGTGCCCACGCCGCCGATCATCTCCTCGACGAGGCCCGTGAGCTCGCCGCGCAGCTGGGTCTGGCCCGCGAAGTGCTTGCTCGCGTGGCTCGAGATGAACTTGGCCATCCAGACCGAGAAGGGCGTGAGCACGGTGACCACGCCGGCGATCAGCGGGTTCAGGCGGAACATGAACACGAGCGTGATCACGATGGTCAAGACGCCGGTGGGGAGCTGCTGGAAACCCATGACGAAGCCGTTGGTGAGCTGGTCGGCGTCGTTGACGATGCGGCTCACGACCTCGCCGTGCTCGTGGGAGTCGATGTAGGACAGGGGCATGCGCTGGAGGTGGTCGAAGGCCTGGCAGCGCAGGTCGAAGGCCGCGTCGTAGGCGAGGCGGTTGGTCACGAGCGCGAGCGCGTACTGGGCGGCGGCGGTCACGCAGACGGTGAGCGCCATGAGGCGGGCGACGTCTGCTAAGGCAATGAAGTCGACGGCGCCCGCGCCGACAATGCAGTCGACGGCCCTGCCCGTGAGCGTGGGCAGGGTGAGGGTACCCACGGTAACCACGACGACGAGGGCTATGAGGGCGGCGAGCATGGCGCGCCTGCCCGCAAAGAGGCCGAGCATGCGGCGGATGGTCTGGTCGTCCCGGTGCTTCTTTCCAGCCACGGCGTGCGCGGCGGCGGTGTTCCTTGCGCTCATCGGTGGGCCTCCTCGCTCGTGAGCTGGGAGTCGCAGATCTCACGGTAAACCTCGCAGCTCTTCAGCAGCTCCTCGTGCGTCCCCAAGCCGACCTGGCGGCCGCCGTCGAGCACGAGGATCTGGTCGGCGGAGCGGACAGCCGCCACGCGCTGCGAGATGAGGACGACGGCGGAGTCGGCGAAGTCGCGGCGGATCGCGCGGCGGAGCTTGGAGTCGGTGGCGAAGTCGAGCGCGGAGCTCGCGTCGTCGAGGATGAGCACACGGGGGCGCCTGGCGAGGGTCCGCGCGATGGCGAGGCGTTGGCGCTGGCCGCCGCTGAAGTTGCGGCCGAACTGCTCGACCTCGGCGGCAAGCCCGCCTTTGCCCTCGACGACGTCGGTTGCCTGGGCGGTCTGGACGGCGTGCAGGAGCTCGTCGTCTGTCGCGTCGGCGTCTCCCCAACGAAGGTTCGAGGCGATGGTGCCCGAGAAGAGCTGTGGTCCCTGCTCGACGAGGGCGACCTCTTGGCGCAGGCTCTGCTGCGTGAGGTCGCGCACGTCCTGGCCGCCCACGAGCACGCGGCCGGACGTGGCGTCGTAGAAGCGCATGAGGAGCGAGGCGAGCGTCGACTTGCCGGAGCCGGTGCCGCCGATCACGCCGAGCGTCTGGCCGTCCTCGAGCTTGAGGCTCACGTGCGAGAGCGAATCGCCCGCGGCGTCGGGGTAGACGAAGCTCACGTCCTCGAGGGCAACCGCCGGGGCGCCGGCGGTTGCGGGCGCGGCGGCGTCGAGCTTGCCGGCGATTTGCGTGGGCTTCGTGTCGAACACCTCGTTGATGCGCGTGGCGCAGCCTTGGGCCTTGGCGATGGTGGTGATGAGCCACGTGAGCTTGAGGAGCTCGACGAGCGCCTGGCTCACGTAGCTCGCGAGCGCCACGACCTGGCCTTGGGTGAGGTTTCCTACGTTGACCTGCAGCCCACCCATCCACAGAAGGGCGATGAGGCCGAGGTTCACGGCGAGGTAGGTGAGGGGGTTGGCCATCACGCTCAGGTCTCCTGCCGACAGCTGTAGGTCGCGGACCGTGCCGGAGACCTCGTGGAAGGTCGAGATTTCCGAGTCCTCCCGGCAAAAAGCCCTCAGCACGCGGGCGCCCTCGAGGTTCTCGGAGCACTTGAGCTGCACGTCGTCGAGGGCACGCTGGGTCTTGCGGTAGCGCTTGGTGGTGATGCCCATGAAAAAGAGGATGAGAGCGACCGTGACGGTCGTGGACACGAGCAGCACGGCGCCCTCCCAGCCGTCGACGAGGAAGGCTGCGATCACCGAGCCGACGATGATGAAGGGGGAGCGCAGAATCAGGCGGAAGAACAGGTTGAGGCCGTCTTGGGTCTGCTGGGTGTCGTTGGTCATGCGCGTGACGAGGGAGGCTCGGCCGATGCGGTCGATGTCCTCACGCGAGAGCGTCATCACGTGGCGGAACAGGTCGTCGCGCACGGCGGCGCCGAACTGCGCCGCGAGCTTCGATGAGTAGTACTGCGCCACGATCGAGACGGCGTAGCAGAAGAAGGCAAGAAGGACGAGGGAGCCCGCGTGCATGAGGATGTAGGCGCTGTCGCCGCTCGCGATGCCGATGTCGATGACCTGCGACATGACGATGGGGACGATGAGCTGGAGGATGGCCTCCAAGCCCTTGAACGTGGGCGCGAGCACGCACTCGAGGTAGTGACCGCGCAGATAACGCCTTAGCTTGAACATGCGACTCCGACCTGGAATTGATGACGGCTTTCTGCCCCTGCAATCGTACCCCTAGGCGGTCGGCCGAGGGCCAATGAGGCGCTCGATGGTTCGCTGCCTGAAATCCAGTTTTGTTTCCATGCGCGGCGCGGGTGGGGACTTGTGTAAGTTACGTTTTGAAACAAGTGTGGTCGTATGATTACATCTGTACGTTTACCTGCAGAAACGATGGTTAGAATTACTGACCTTTGTTCAAAACAATACATGACCTGCGCAGAAAGGCAAGTATCATGAGTGAAATCGTCATCATTGCCGAGTCCGGCTCCGATGTCCCCGCCGCCGAGGCCGCTGAGCTCGGCATCGAGATCGTGCCCATGCACGTCTCCATCGGCCAGAAGACCATCGACGACGGCGAGCTTCCGCCCGCCGAGATGCTCGAGGAGTGCCGGCAGCTCGGCGTGCTCCCGCGCACGAGCGGCTGCACCCCGGGCGACTTCTCTGTGGTCCTCGACCGCGTCCACGCCGAGCACCCGAATGCACAAATCCTCTACATCGCCTACTCTGCCGTGACCACGTGCTCCTACGAGTCCGCCCGTACCGCTGCTGAGGGGCGCGACTACGTGCACATGTTCGATACCCGTCACGTGACCATCGGCCAGGGCTTCGTCGTCACGCAGACCGCCCGTCACCTCGCGGAAAACCCTGACATCTCGGTTGAGGAGCTCATGGCGTGGTCCGAGGAGCTCGCGAGCCGCGTGCGCATGGGGTTTGTGCCCGGTGACCTTGGCTACCTGCGCGCGGGCGGCCGTCTCTCCAACGCGGCGTTCGTCGGGGCAACCCTGCTTCGCATCAAGCCGATCATCGAGCTGATCGAGGGCAAGCTCGTGGCTACAAAGAAGCTTCGCGGCAACATGGAGAAGGCCGTCATCGGCCTTATGGACCACATGGCGCTGCAGGGCGACTACGACACCGATGTCGTCTATCTCCTGCATTCCGCGGGCCTGCCCGATTCTATCCAGCGCGCCGCTGAGGAGCACGCGCGCGAGCTCGGCTTCAAGTCGATCCGCTGGTACGAGTCGCACAACGTGATCACCTCGCACTGCGGCCCCGGCTCCTTTGCCTTGGCATTCGCGGGCGCGAAGTAGGCTCGGGCTCAACCGGCTTCGAGGGAAAAAACATGCGAAGTCGGTTTCCTATTCAGAAATCGCGGGCACAACGGGCGGCAAAACCTCATTACCTGAGGTTTTGCTGCCCGCTATTGCCTGCTGCTCAAGTTTTCAGATCAAGAGCTGACTCCGCGCGATCGTTTTGGCCAAGTTGCTGCACGGTGGGCCGCGATTTGCGATCAACCTGCGCCTCGGCAGCTATGGGATGCGGCTATTATTAACCAGTCGGCTCGCGATCAAGAGGGATGACGGCCTTGGTTTTAGGTGTGGGTATAGACCTGGTGGACCTCGCGGAGTTCCGCCGAATCTGCGAGGAGTTCGACGCGTCGCAGGCAATTCCTTGCGCCTTCGTCGCGCGGACCTTCACGCTCGCAGAGCTCGCCCAGGCCCGCGGGCGCCACGACGCCTGTCAATACCTCGCCGGTCGCTTTGCCGTCAAGGAGGCCGTCTTCAAGGCCGTGGCCCCGCTTACGCAGGAGGGCTTCGACCTGCGTGGCGTCGAATGCCTCGATGCCCCAACTGGTCAGCCTGAGGTCGTTATGGACGGCGCGCTCGCAAAGACCTACGCGAGCGCGGGCGTTTCCTCGATTCTTGTGTCGGTTACCAACGAGACGGGCTACGTCGAGGCGATTGCGCTCGCGCAGTAGCCGGGAATCGTCCTCCTAGAGCGGCTTGCTCGCCCCGGCGATGGCCGGCCGCTTGACCACGAGGATGTCGCAGGTGCAGCTGCGCAGTAGGTACGTCGAGATGGATCCCAGAAGTGCGTACTTTATGCTCGAGAGCCCGCGCGCGCCGCAGACGATGACGTCGGGCTCGATCACGTCGATCATCTTTTCCTTGAGCGTCTCGCGGATGCGGCCGACCTTGATTCGCACCTCGACGTGCGGGATGCGCGGGTTTGCCTCGGCGTCCTCGATGAGTGGCGCGATCTGATCGCGGAAGGCCTGCTCGAGCTTGGGGACAACGGAGCCGACGCTGATTCCGGTTCCCTCGAAAACCGTGGCGTCGATCGCGTGGCCGATGTAAAGCTCCGCGTGGTTGTTCGACGCGATGACGATGGCGCGCGCCAGGACGTCGTACTGCAAATCGGAGCCGTCGAGGGACGCGAAGACCTTCTTGTAACCAAGGTTCTCATACGCTTCGTTGACATCCATAAGGGGCTCCTTCGATCGTCCGAATTGACGGATGCGCGTACAGGGGTTACCCGAGCATAGTTCTTCTTGCTGGGTCCGTTAGCTATGGAATGGGCTCGCAATCGGCGGGCGGCGAGTCTTTTCCCGGATGCGCGCGGATCGCCCATGCGCAAAAACGCACCCCGCCGTAGGCTGCCGGCGGGGTGCGTTGTGAGCAAATGAATCAGGGTTGTGCCCGTTACTCGGGCTTGGCGGCGTTGCGCGGGGCGGGGGTGCCGGCCGCGTCGCCGTGGAGCGCCTTCTCGGGCGTGATCGGCAGCGAACGGACGTAGTTGCCCGTGGCGTGCGCGACGGCGCTCGCGATGGCGGGCGATGGGGTGTTGATGACGACCTCGCCGATGGACTTCGCCCCGAAGGGGCCGGTGGGCTCGTAGCTCGGCATGAACTCGACGCGGACGTCCGGCACGTCCATGCGGGTGGGAATCTTGTACTGCATGAAGGAGTCCGTGCGCATCTTGCCCTTGGCGTCGTAGCTCACGTCCTCGCACATGGCCATGCCTATGCCCTGGACGAGGCCGCCCTCGACCTGCACGCGGGCGAGGTTCGTGTTGATGACGGTGCCGCAGTCGACGACGGCAGCGTAGTCGGTGAGCTCGTACTTGCCGGTCTCCTTGTCGACCTCGACCTCGGCCACGGCGGCGATGAAGGGCGGGGGAGACTGCGGCTGGGTGTTGGAGCCGTGGCCCGAGAGCATGCCCGGGTTGAGGCCGAAGCCGATGGCGCGGTTGGCCATCTCGGCGACGGTCATCTTGTTCTTGCCGTCGGCGGTCTGGACGAGGCCGGCGTCGAACTCGACGTCGGCGACGTCGATGCCCCACCACGTGGCGGCCTGCGCGCGAATCTTCTCGACGAGGTCGTTGGCCGCGAAGACCACGGCACCGCCCGTCGTGTAGGTGCCCGATGAGGCGTAGGCGCCGGTGTCGAAGGGGGAGGTGTCGGTGTCGACGCCCTTGGTGATCACGTGGTCGACGTCGCAGCCGAGGACCTCCGCCGCGATCTGGGCGAGGATGGTGTCGGCGCCGGTACCCACGTCGGTCGCGCCGATCTTGAGCACGTAGAAGCCGTCGTCCTCGAGGGTGATGTCGACGTTGGCGATGTCGACGTTCGAGATGCCGGAGCCCTGCATGGTGAGGGCCACGCCGCGGGAGCGGACCTTGTCGCCGAGGTCCTCGACGAGCGGGCGGCGCTTCCAGCCGGTGAGGTGCATGACGCGCTCGAGGCACTCGTCGATGCGGCAGCTGCGCAGGGGCTCCTCGCCGAGCTGCCAGAGGGTCTCGCCCTCCTTGACGAGGTTTTTCAGCCTGACCTCACAGGGGTCCATGCCGAGTTCGTCGGCGAGCTCGTTGACGGCGGACTCGACGGCGAAGCAGCCCTGCGTGGCGCCGTAGCCGCGGTACGCGCCGCCGGGCATCATGTTCGTGTACACGACGTCGTAGCTGAAGCGGCTCGCGGCGCGGTTGTAGATCGGCAGGGACTTGGCGCCCACGAGGCCGATGGTGGTCGTGCCGTGGTAGCCGTAGGCGCCGGCGTTGGAGAGCGCGTAGAGGTCGATGGCGGTGATGGTGCCGTCCTTCTTTGCGCCGATCCTCACGCGCATCTTCATCTCGTGGCGAGAGTTCGAGCAGCTCATCGTCTCGGCACGGGTGTAGATGCACTTGCAGGGGCGGCCCGTCTTCAAGGCGGCGAAGGCCGCGAAGACCTCGTTGCAGCCGGTCTGCTTGGCGCCGAAGCCTCCGCCGACGCGGGGCTTGACCACGCGGACCTGGCTCTTGGGGATGCCGAGGGCGGTGGCGACCTGGCGGCGGATGTGGAAGGGCACCTGCGTGGACGCCACGACGGTCAGGCGGCCGAAAGCGTCGGTGTAGGCGTAGGAGCGCATGGTCTCCATCATGGCCTGCTCGGCCGCCTGGGTGTGGTACTCGCGCTCGAGCACGACGTCGGAATCGGCGAGCGCCGCCTCGACGTCGCCGTGCTCGTGGACGTCGTGGGCCACGAGGTTGCGCTTGGGGTCGCCCGTGCGGTCGGCGCCGTAGGACCAGTCGTCCTCGGGGTGGATCACGGTCGGGTTGTCGAGCGCCTCGTCCATGTTGAGGATGGCGGGCAGCTTCTCGTAGGTGACCTTGACGAGCTTGACGGCGACAGCGGCGGCCTCCTCGGTCTCGGCCACGACCATGGCGACCTCGTCGCCTACGTAGCGAACCACGTCGTCGAGGATCACGGTGTCGTAGGGGGAGCACTCGAGGAAGGACTGGCCTGCCAGGGTGAAGCGGTTGTGGGGCACGTCCTCGGGGGTGTAGACGGCGACGACGCCGGGGACGGCGAGGGCGCGGGCGGTGTCGACCTTGGTCACACGGGCGTGGGCCTGGCCGCTGCGGACGAGCTTGACGATGAGCGCGTCCTCGGGCGCGAGGTCGTCGGTGAAGGCGGGCTTGCCGGCAAGAAGCGCGGCGGCGTCCTTCTTTACGACGGGTCGGGACAGCGAGCTGCCGCGGTCGGAGGACGTGACGCCCTTGCTCGCTGCCTTGACCTGCTTCTCCATGGCGACGGCGGACTCGGAGCGCTCGGAGAGCTTGCCGCCTGGGTTCTTGTGGCGGCCGAGGAAGCGGCGGATGGCGCGCATCTGGCCGGCGTAGCCGGAGCAGCGGCAGAGGTTGCCGGAAAGGAAGCGGCGGATGGTCTCGTCGTCGGCGTCGGGGTGCTTGCGGTCGAGGGCGAGCACGTCCATCTCGAGGCCGGGGGAGCAGAAGCCGCACTGCTCGGCGCCCTCCTCGGCAAGGCAGCGGGCGAACAGCTCGCGCTCGGCGCCCACGCCCTCGAGGGTGGTCACGGCGCGGCCGTCGACGCGGGCCATGAGCATGGAGCAGGAAAGCACCGGCTCGTCGTCGAGCCACACGGTGCACAGGCCGCAGTTGCTTGTCTCGCAGCCGCACTTGACGGACGAGATGTGGTGGGCGCGAAGCCACGCAAAGAGGGTCTGGTCGGGCGCGACGTCCTCGGTGACCTGGCGTCCGTTGAGCGTGAAGGTGACGTTCATTATGCGGAGACCCCCTTGGGCTTGGCGGCCTCGGCGGCCAGGCGGAGCTCGGACTCGACGTCGAGCTGGTTCGCGGCGGTAAGGATGGCGCGGCGGGAAAGGATCTCGGCGAGCTCGGCGCGGTAGTCGGCGCTGGCGCGGCGGTCGGTGCCGTAGTTGAGGTAGCGGGCGCGCTCGCAGGCCGCCGCGAGCTCGTCGGGGGTGAACTCGCGCGGCAGGCCGAGGTCGTCGCCCTCGAGGAACTTGGCCTTCTTGGGCCTTGCGCCCACGGCCAGGTGCCACTCGTCGTCCCACAGCGCGGCGCAGACGTTGAGCGTCGAGAAGTCCGTGGCGGAGTTGCGGAGGCACTGGAAGCTCGCGCGGTAGTCGTGCTTCTTCACGATGATGCGCTCGAGCACGTCGCGCGCCGCGCCGCCGTTGACGAAGTCGGCGAAGCGCATGGTGCCGGCGCCGGTGAACTCCACCCAGGTGTCGAGGGGTAGAAGGGCGACGACGATGTCGGAGAATCCCATGCGCGCATAGGCCGAGCCGCCGACCGTGGCTAGGTTGCGGAACTGCGTGCCCACGATGTCGTGCACGCCGTCGGTGAAGACGTTGCGCGTCATACGCGCGAACGCCTCGTGGTTCTCGAGCTGACCGAGCGTGACCATGGCGCCGATGATGAAGGCGTCGTCGGTCTCCTCGATCTGGTCAAGGCCGCAGCCGGACAGGTCGATCCCAGCGGGGATGGTTCGGTCGGAGAGGCGAAGCCACATCATTCCGCCTATGACGGTCGCAAGACGGTTTTCTTGCAGAAGGTCGTAGGCCTCCTTCGCGGTGGCTGGGCGAGCATACTGCTCGAATCTGAGCACGGGTCCTCCTCGGTCGCGCTTCTTACAATATGTGGTGCTGGAAGAAAACATGATTTTACAACAGGTCAGAAGCCTGTTTAATTTCCTCACATGCTCTGCGTTGTGTTTTCTGGAATATATCGGAGGCTTCCGACTTTGGGGCTGTCGGAAGGTGCATGCGATAAAAAATGTTTATCTACTTTTCGCGGGGATTCGCGGCGAAAAAACAGTCGTCGGAGTCAGGCCTGCCGCGGCCTTCGCGCCCGCCTGCGCGAGATCGGAA
>ERZ506425.31-NODE-31-length-134230-cov-27.1377_pt1 | contig 134230 bp, 123 predicted proteins | sample MGYA00513667_ERZ506425 | MGnify/ENA metagenome assembly ERZ506425
ACCTATGACGTTCTGATTCGTAGTCAGACCCTCTATCCAGCTGAGGTAACGCCGCATTGCAGTAATTAAAATGCCACTGATGGGAAACCGCGTCAAGGGAGAATTTCAAACTTTTTGGAATAGATTGCGATTTAATCGATTTACCTGCGAAAAAGAAAAAGACCCAATCAAATTCCTTTGATTGGGTCCGAATCGTCTGGCGGAGAGCTGGGGATTCGAACCCCAGATAGGATTTGGTCCTATACTCGCTTAGCAGGCGAGCACCTTCGGCCTCTCGGTCAGCTCTCCAAACATCGTGCTTGGCAATAATACCCCACATTGGGCCAAACTCACAACATCTACTTTAGAAAGAAGTTGTCGTCCACTACCACGTCACTTTTGTGTGTCCGGATGTCTTCCCAAGAGAATCTGCGCGCGAACTCGTCTGCGGTCAGGCTCTCGCCCGGCTCGGCGATTCCCACGGCCTCTGCCAGTCGGCCGATTATGGTCTTCGCGTCCATACCGTCATCGCGAAGGCTCGCTACGTCCGTGTCGAGGTTTCTTTTCGAGAGACGGTGGCCGTCTGGTCCCATCAGGAGCGGGACGTGTGAGTATTCGTGTCGGTCAAACCCCAGCAGCCCGCCAAGATACGTCTGCCTCGCGGCGGAGGGAAGGAGGTCCCTGCCCCTTACGACCTCGGTCACGCCCATCAGGCCGTCGTCCACGACCACGGCAAGCTGATAGGCGAACACGCCATCGCTTCTCCTGATCAGAAAGTCGCCGCAGTCTCGTGCGAGGTTCTCGCTATAGGTCCCATACACGCGGTCGACAACGGTGATCCGCGCGAGCGGGGAGCTTTCGTCGGGAACCATGAGCCTGATGGCGGGGTTGCGCCTCTTGGACTTCTCGGCAATCTGCTCTGGAGTCAGCCCCCTGCACGTTCCCTGGTACACGAACGTGCCGTCGGCGGCATGGGGCGCGCTTGTCGCGTGAAGCTCTGCGCGCGAGCAAAAACAAGGGTAGGTAAGCCCCCTGTCGCCAAGCGTCTCCAGAGCCTCCTGATAGGCGTCCGTCCGCCTGCTCTGATAGTACGGTCCTTCGTCCCAGGAGAGGCCAAGCCACTCGTAGTCCCTCATGAGGTCGTCGGCCACCCGCTGATTCTGCGCTCGCGGGTCAAGATCCTCTATGCGAAGAATCATCTTGCCGCCAGCCGACCTGACGGAAGCCCACGCCATGAGCGCCGAGAAGACGTTACCAAGGTGTATCTTGCCAGACGGCGTCGGGGCAAAGCGTCCCACGACGGGGCGCCGCGCCGGCGCGCAGTCCATGTCGCATGATTTGTGAGTCGAGGTATCCATATGCCCATGGTAGCTGTTGCGTCCTGCCGCGCCCCTGGGGAGAGCGGGCTTTCCGTCCCGAGTCGCATATACTTAACATTCCTAGCACCAGAGTGACTTAACGCTCCATGATTGATTCCAAATATTGGAATAAATTATCAATGTATCCATCTGTATATCTTGTTAAACAGCCATCTACCTTTGAAAACGAATTTGCTACCGTTTATAGAAACGAGAAAACCCCTACACAATCTTGAGAAACGCGGTATAGTCTAATCTCCGATTAGGAGGGCGGCGCGAAGGCGTCGCCTTAAGTCATTAGGCATAGGAGGATAAAGTGTCCAAGGCATTCGGCAAGCCTAACCGCGTCGTCATCGCCCTCGGTGGCAACGCCCTCGGCAACACCCCCGAGGAGCAGATCGCCAAGGTCCGCGCGGCCGCCCCGACGCTGCTCAAGGTTATCGAGCAGGGCAACGAGATCATCATCACCCACGGCAACGGCCCGCAGGTCGGCATGATCCAGAACGCGTTCGCCTACGCCCACAAGGATGACCCGGCGAAGATCCCCGCCATGGACCTCCCCGAGTGCGGCGCGATGTCCCAGGGCTACATCGGCTACCACCTGCAGCAGGCCATCGGCGCTGCCATGCACAAGGAGTACAAGCGCTGGCACGTCGCCTCCGTCGTGACCCAGATTGAGGTCGACCCCGACGACCCGGCGTTCAAGAACCCCACCAAGCCCATCGGAGCCTTCATGAGCAAGGAGGAGGCCGACGCCGAGCTCGAGAAGCACCCCGACTGGACCATGGTCGAGGACTCCGGCCGCGGCTATCGTCGCGTTGTCGCCTCCCCGCAGCCCAAGAAGATCGTCGAGTACGAGAGCATCCTCAACCTCCTCGACAACGAGTTCATCGTCATCGCCTGCGGCGGCGGCGGAATTCCCGTCGTCCGTGACTACACCGACAAGGGCACCTACAAGGGCGTCGCTGCCGTCATCGACAAGGACATGGGCGGCGAGCTCCTCGCCGAGGACTGCTCCGCTGACATGCTCGTCCTGCTGACCGCCGTCGACCACGTCGCCATCAACTTCGGCAAGCCCGACCAGAAGGACCTCGAGGACATCACCGTCGACGAGGCCAAGAAGTACGTCGAGGAGGGCCAGTTCGGCAAGGGCTCCATGGAGCCCAAGGTCAAGGCCGGCATCAAGTTCGCCGAGTCTCGCCCCGGCCGTGTCTGCATCATTGGCTCGCTCGAGAAGGCCGCCGAGGCCATGGCCGGTCTCTCTGGTACCCGCATCCACGCATAGATACTGACCGCATGGGCGTTTCAAGACATACTGTCTGAAAGCATTGGGAGGGTCGCGACTTGGTCGCGGCCCTCCCCTCTTCGTGCGCGGAACCTTGCCTAGCTGCGCCAGAAATCCTTCTTAAGGTCGCCGCGGTTAGACTGTCCGCACTTCTTCATGATGTTGTGAAGATGCGTCTTGATGGTCCCCTCAGCAAGTATCAGTTCTGATGCGATCTCACGGTTGGACTTTCCCTCGACCACAAGGGCACGTATTTCTCGCTCGCGCTTTGAGAGCTTATGGAGCTGGGCGTATGCGGGAAGCCTGTCCTCGATGTGCTCTGCGAGTGAGGTATTGTGCTTTTTGGCATCGACCTGGACCTCGGGAGGCTCGTTGAAGCGAAGCGCAAGGTCGCGCACGGTTTGGTAGATGGTAACCGCGGCGATGAAGATCATCATCAGGTTTTCCGAGATGTTGCGACTCGAAAGAAAGACGCCGGTGAGCGGACTGTTGGAGGCGGGGATGGGGGCAAGCAGGATAATGTAGGTGTCCTCGCAGACGATGCACAGGGTAAAGACGAGAAGTACCAGGAATAAGGGTCGCCTCTTTACCATGCGTTGCTGGAACATCTCGTCCCTGTTCGAACGGTAGCGCCGGAAGGCACATGCAAGGCAGCCGAGTATGGATACCTGCCTCATCGTATAGAAGAGCCACTGGCGCAGCGGACCATAGGGGAGAAGAACGAGGATTAGCGCCTGGGCCACGCAGAGCGCCACCGTTGGCAAGACGAGCAGCCGCGGCCCCCGGACGTCGATGATGTCGAAGATGATGCGCCAGAGGCAGGCAAGGATGACGGCCCCGATCAGGATCCGGAACGCGGGCTCGTCGACCTCGTAGTAGTTCGCAGCCGTCACGGTACCGACGTTCTGGAGGAGCCACTCGCCTCCGAATATCTGGGTGAGCTCGACGAAGTAGGCCACGAAGAAGAGTGCCTGCGGCACGTACTTGGGTCGTCTCGAGACGATGTAGGCCGCAATCGATATCGAGGCGGTACTGAGGCAGACGCACAGGACGACAATCGTGTACGTAAAGATGAGAGAGCTCAAACCCGCACCTCCGAGACAACACAAGCCAACAGGAAAACTGTCTGACTAATGAATGCCAGCCATTTTGGCATATCTCACGAACCTGCTATAAGGACTGGGGCCTCGTGCGGCGACAACCACATCCGAACGTCACGACACCGGGTGCCCCGTGCCGAAAGGCATCCGCAAGAGACCCGCTCTCTTTCGCTTGTCTTCGTCGTGACCAGAAAGACTACATGTGCGCATGGGGCCGCGGGGCCGTGGGATGGGCAGTGGGTACACTGAATGGACGAGCATTCGATCGAGGAGGTAAGTGTGCCGGACGCAGATCTCAATGATGGCGAGTTCATGCTTGGACAACCTGCAATCGTTTGTAGGTGGCGGCTTTCGAATAAGACGCTTCCGCTTGAGAACAGACACCTCAGGGCCCTTGGGGCGCGGCATACGCGTACGAGGAGGGTGCAGAAGGAGCTTGTTGCCTGGGCGAAGCAGCATATCGAGTGGACGTTGGGAGACGGGGCGGCGGCCAACCCTGACGGTGTGCTCATGATGATCGTGGACACGGAGGGTCGAGCCGCGATGTCCGTCGGTCCCTATGAGGAGCTTGAGGACACGCGCCTGGCTGCGCTCTGTGCCCGTGCCGACCTTGCGCGCCGCGAGGCGGAGGAGGTCGGCGTCGCCCCCGAGGCACTGTGGCTCGCGAGCGAAGGAACCCTCATCCGGGAGGGGGCTCCGGGCATGGTGCCCGCCGGCGCCGTCTCTTTGGTCACCGACCTGGCGAAGACGATGGGCATTCATATCAAATACGTCGACGACCTTCTGGAGAAGGTCCAGGGTCGTCGCATCGACTTCGACGAGGCGTTCCTCGTGTCCGACGAGCATGGCGTCGTACCCGCGAGCGACTTCTCCGGCCCCGAAGGCCGGCGCTTCTCAGAGGGATACGAGAGATTGCTCGAGCGTGCAAAAAAGAAATGAGGACCGCACTGGCAATGAGCTGAGAAAACGTAATCCCTACTAAAAATAGGGGAATTACGGTCACCGTTTTGTAGGAATATTACATCCACTTTGAGCAATAATACAAGTGTATGCGCATCGATGCGATTCGGCGCGCATTCATGTTGGCAGTAGCGACGAGAGCTTTCCCCTCGTGATCCTGTGCCACGTGCCAAATCAACGGACGCTTGGCAGCGCCCGGTGGATGTAAGGAGAGGATATGGAACGTAAGTTCAAGTCGATGGACGGCAACGAGGCCGCAGGCTGGGTCTCGTATGCATTTACCGAGGTGGCGGGCATCTACCCGATCACTCCCTCGAGCCCCATGGCCGACCATGTCGACCAGTGGGCGGCAAAGGGTCTGAAGAACATCTTCGGCAACCCCGTCAAGATTATCGAGATGGAGTCTGAGGCCGGTGCCTCCGGTACCGTCCACGGCTCTCTCGGCGCAGGTGCGTTGACCACCACCTACACCGCTTCTCAGGGTCTGCTTCTGATGATCCCGAACATGTACAAGATTGCCGCCGAGGGCCTGCCCGGCGTCTTCCACGTCTCCGCGCGTACCGTCGCGACGCAGGCGCTGAACATCTTCGGCGATCACTCCGACGTCATGGCCTGCCGCCAGACCGGCTTCGCCATGCTCGCCGAGGGCAACGTCCAGGAGGTCATGGACCTCGCTCCCGTCGCCCACCTTGCCGCCATCTCCGGCAAGACCCCGTTCCTGAACTTCTTCGACGGCTTCCGCACCTCCCACGAGATCCAGAAGGTCGCCGTCTGGGACTTCGACGACCTCAAGGACATGGTTGACTGGAAGTCTCTGCAGGAGTTCCGCGATCACGCGCTGAACCCCGATCACCCGCACTCCCGCGGCTCGCATGAGAACGGCGACATCTTCTTCCAGCACCGCGAGGCCTGCAACAGCAGGTATGACGCGCTTCCCGAGATCGTCCAGGGCTATATGGACAAGATCAACGAGAAGCTGGGCACCAGCTATCACCTGTTTGACTACTACGGCGCCGACGACGCGGACCGCGTCGTCGTCTGCATGGGCTCCTTCTGCGATACGCTCGAGGAGGTCACCGACTACCTCAACGCCCACGGCGAGAAGGTCGGCCTGGTCAAGGTTCGCCTCTATCGTCCTTGGTCCATCAAGGACTTCGTCGCGGCCCTGCCGAAGACCGTCAAGAAGATCGCCGTCCTCGACCGCACCAAGGAGCCCGGCTCCATTGGCGAGCCCCTCTATCAGGACGTCGTTACCGCCCTTTACGAGGCTGGCATGTCTGATCTCGTCGTGACCGGTGGCCGTTACGGCCTCGGCTCGAAGGACGAGCCGCCCGCGGCCGCGTTCTCCGTCTTCGAGGAGCTCAAGAAGGACGAGCCGAAGCGCGAGTTCACCATCGGCATCGTGGACGACCTCACCAACCTCTCGCTCCCGATGGATCCGGACGCCCCCAACACGGCGGCTCCAGGCACCATCGAGTGCAAGTTCTGGGGTCTTGGTGGCGACGGCACCGTCGGCGCGAACAAGAACTCCATCAAGATCATCGGCGACCACACGGACAAGTACGTCCAGGCCTACTTCCAGTACGACTCCAAGAAGACCGGCGGCGTCACCATCTCGCACCTGCGCTTTGGCGACAGCCCCATTCGCTCGCCGTACTACGTCACCAAGGCCGACTTCGTTGCCTGCCACAACCCCAGCTACATCGTCAAGGGCTTCAAGATGGTCCGCGACGTCAAGCCGGGTGGTACCTTCCTGGTCAACTGCCAGTGGGATGACGCGGAGTTCGCAGAGAAGATGCCTGCCGAGGCGAAGCGCTACATCGCCAAGAACAACATCTCCGTCTACCTGATCGACGCAATCGACCTCGCTGCGAAGGTCGGCATGGGCAAGCGCACCAACACGGTGCTCCAGTCCGCGTTCTTCGCCCTGGCGAAGGTCCTTCCCGCCGAGGACGCCCTGAAGTACATGAAGGACGCCGCCGAGAAGTCCTACGCAAAGAAGGGCCAGGCCATCGTCGAAGCTAACTGGAAGGCCATCGACGCCGGCGCGACCGCGTTCCGCAAGTTCGACGTTCCTGCCGACTGGGCAGAGGCCGAGGACGTCAAGCACGAGGTCAAGCTTGAGGGCCGCGACGCCATCGTCAAGCAGGTCCGCGAGCTTCTCTTCCCGATCGACAAGATGGACGGCGACTCGCTGCCCGTCTCCGCCTTCAAGGACAACCCCGACGGCCAGTTCGAGCTCGGTGCCTCCGCGTACGAGAAGCGCGGCACCGCGGTCATGGTCCCGCGTTGGGATCCCAGCAAGTGCATCCAGTGCTGCAACTGCGCGTTCGTGTGCCCGCACGCGACCATCCGTCCGGTTGCCATGAACGCTGAGGAGACGGCCGCCGCTCCTGAGACCATGAAGACCACCGACCTCAAGATGCCGAAGAACACCGGCTACACCTTCTCCATCGTCGTTTCCCCGCTGGACTGCATGGGCTGCTACAACTGCCTGTATGCCTGCCCGAAGAGCGACTACAAGAACGGTGGCGCCCTCACCATGGTGCCGCAGGAGGAAGAGGCCGCTCAGGCAGAGGTCTGGGACTACGCCGTCAACAAGGTGAGCGAGAAGAGCGAGCTCGCCAGCGACAAGAACCCCAAGGGCTCCCAGTTCCACAAGCCCCTGCTCGAGTTCTCCGGCTCCTGCGCCGGCTGCGCCGAGACCTCCTATGCACGTCTCGTCACCCAGCTCTTCGGCGACCGCATGTTCATCAGCAACGCGACCGGCTGCTCCTCGATCTGGGGCAACCCCGCTGCGACCTCGCCGTTCACCGTCAACGCCGAGGGTCACGGCCCCGCTTGGAACAACTCGCTGTTCGAGGACAACGCCGAGCACGGCCTCGGCCTGAAGCTTGGCTATGATGCCGAGCAGGGCCGTCTTGCTACCATGACCGAGCAGCTCATCGAGACCGAGGGCATCCCCGAGAGCCTCAAGGAGTCTGCGACCGCATGGCTTGCCGCGAAGGACAAGACCGCCGAGTCCAAGGCTGCCGCTGCCGAGTACGTGGCACAGCTCGAGGCAGACGGCTCTGACGCCTCCAAGGCAATCCTCGCAGACAAGTCCTTCCTCTCCAAGAAGTCCTTCTGGATCTTCGGCGGCGACGGCTGGGCCTACGACATCGGCTTCGGCGGCCTCGATCACGTGCTTGCCTCTGGCAACAACGTGAACGTCTTCGTCTTCGACACCGAGGTCTACTCCAACACCGGTGGACAGGCCTCCAAGGCTTCCAACCTTGGTCAGGTCGCACAGTTCGCCGCTGCGGGCAAGACCACCAAGAAGAAGTCCCTTGCCGAGATCGAGATGTCCTATGGCTACGTCTACGTCGCCCAGGTCGCCATGGGTGCCAACCCGATGCAGACCCTGAAGGCCATCGCCGAGGCAGAGGCCTATGACGGACCGTCCCTGATCATCGGCTACAGCCCCTGCGAGATGCACTCCATCGCCAAGGGCGGCATGATGCACGCCCAGGAAGAGATGAAGAAGGCAGTCGACTGTGGCTACTGGAACCTCTTCCGCTTCAACCCCGCTGCTCCCGACGGTAAGAAGTTCACCCTCGACTCCAAGGAGCCGAAGGAGGGCTACCAGGAGTTCCTGATGAACGAGGCCCGCTACAGCCGTCTCACGCGCGAGTTCCCCGATCGCGCAAAGGAGCTCTTCGCTGAGAACGAGGCTGCGGCAATGGCACGCTACGAGCACCTGCTCAGGCTCAAGGCCATGTACGCCGAGGCGTAGGGAGAAGAACGCGCTCCACTAGCCGTTAGCTAGGGAACCGGTCGCGACAAAGTTCGCGGCCGGTTCTTTTTTCTAACGCCACACCCGCTCGCGGCCCCGCCTTGCGACGTCTTGTGTACCATAGCGGTAACGATTCGTAGCGCCGTGCTCGCCGTGGTATGTCTTCGCAAGTTGTGGCCTTGGCGCCTGGCGCATCGGCATGTAAGGCCGAACTACCTTGCCGGCCGGCGCACATGCGCCGCATCGCGAAGGCGACGACGCGTCCTCTGGAGGTGCAGGATATTGGCAGACAACAGCGTTTCCCTCAAGGCTCGCGGGTTCTTCCTTCCCTCGGGCTTCCGTCCCGGTGGCTTTCTCGAGGTTCGTGACGGGGTCGTTGTGGGCGTTTCGGACGCCCCCTCGCCAGACCTCGAGGTCGTCGACTGCGGCGACGCCACCGTGGCGCCTGGCTTCGTCGACACTCACATACATGGCTACGCAGACCACGACTTCATGGACTGCGACCCAAATGGCAATCATAAGATTCTTGATGCGCTCGCGCACAAGGGGACAACGTCCATCCTCGCGACAACGCTGACCGCCTCGACCGACTCCATCGACAAGGCTTGCGCCGGCATCGCCAGGACCGTGGAGGAGCGTCCTGCCGGCTCCACCGAGGCCCGCATCCAGGGAATCTTCCTGGAGGGCCCGTTCTTCACGGAGAAGCATAAGGGTGCACAGAACCCCGCGTACCTTTGCGACCCCAGCCTCGACAAGCTGAGGCAGTGGCAGCAGTCCGCGCACGGCCTCATTCGCAAGAGCGCGCTCGCGCCCGAGCGCGCCGGCTCCGATGCGTACGTGCGTGGCGCAGCGAAGATGGGCGTCGTGACGGCGTTGGGGCACTCCGACGCTACATGTGAGCAAGGGCGACATGCGGTCGACGCCGGCGCCTCGGTCTTCGTTCACACGTACAACGGCATGAGCGGATTGCACCACCGCATGCCCGGCCTCGTTGGATGCGCCATGACCACTGACAACACCTACGCGGAGCTCATCTGCGATGGCCTGCACGTCATGCCGGCGGCTGTCGATGCCCTTGTGCGTGCGAAGGGGTGGGATGAGGTTGCGTTGGTGAGTGATTGTCTGCGTTGTGGTGGTATGCCCGATGGCGACTACATGCTTGGTGAGCTCCCCATCGTGCTCAGTGGCGGCGTGGCGCGGCTGCGTGACGAGAATAATATCGCGGGTTCCGTTCTCACCATGGGCGGCGCCGTCCGTAACATTGTGGACTGGGGTATCGAGTCTCTTGAGCATGCGGTCGCAATGGCAACAATAGTTCCGGCGCGCTCAGCAGGCATTGCGGATCGATGTGGGCAGATTCTACCCGGCAGGGCTGCCGATCTGGTGGTGCTGGGCGCAGATCTTTCTGTACGTGCTACCTACGTTGGTGGTGTGCTCGTGAGGTAGGCGAGAAGGGCGTCCGCTCCGCCTGGCGCCGTCACATAGGCCATCGGTCTGCTGGCCCCCAACAACGCGTTGGGGGCCAGTCTTTTTGGTTAGCGACGCGGCCGCGGCGAAGGCGGCGCGTCCTTCTCGCCTGCGGCCCTGCCCGGTGACTGCGGTTCCGGTCCCCACGGGTGCCTGACGGGTCCCGGCAAGGCCGCACCTCACCCGCTCGCGGGTCCCCGGCGGGGTCGCAACACACCTAAACCGCGTTGTGAGGCGATGGGGCGTTCGGGGGCGAACGGTAGGAAAACTGGTACGAACGGCTAACGTTATGTAAACCACAACGTAACGAACTGTATAAGCAACTAAAACAACTTGCTCGATACAATGCCGTATACCAGCGAGATTAATGAGGTTTGTGCGCGGTTTAGTGTAGTTCAGCGGCATTGGAACCTGGATAAACTGGCCTTGACCGCGGCCGCGTTACACCATGGTCGTGAAAGCAGGCCGGCCGGGGTGGGCCCGACGGCTTCGTACACAGCTCGAGACAAGGAGCACCGCAATGGCAATGCCCAAGGATTTCATAGACAGCAACGACTTCACCAAGGAACAGATCCTTGCTATTGAAGATCTTGGCCTTGCGATGAAGAAGGCCATCAAGGTCGATGGCTATTACCCGCACCTCCTGCGCAACAAGTCCCTTGGCATGATCTTCCAGCAGGTTTCCACCCGTACCCGCATTTCGTTTGAGACCGCGATGACCGACCTCGGCGGTCACGCTCAGTTCTACGGTCCCGGTACCATCCAGCTTGGCGGCCACGAGTCCCTGGGCGACACCGCCCGCGTCATGGGCTCGCTGCTCGACGTGATGATGGCGCGCGTCAACCGCCACAAGGACGTCGAGGGCCTGGCCGCCGGCTCCGCCGTGCCCGTCATCAACGGCATGTCCGAGTTCAATCACCCCACGCAGGAGGTGGGCGACCTCATGACCATGCTGGAGAACCTGCCTGAGGGCAAGAGGATCGAGGACTGCACGCTGGCGTTCATTGGCGACGCCACGCAGGTGTGCGTCTCGCTCATGTTCATCTGCTCCAAGATGGGCATGCACTTCGTGCAGTTTGGCCCCAAGGGCCACCAGATATCCGATGGCGCCCTGCACGTGGGCACCCCCGAGGAGCGCGCGGCGTTTGGCAAGCATCTTATGGAGATCGGCGAGAAGAACTGCAAGGAGTACGGAGGCACCATCGTGATCTCCGACGACATCGAGAGCATCAAGGGCGCGGACTTCGTGTACACCGACGTGTGGTACGGCCTGTACGACGCCGAGGAGTCCGGCGCGTCCTACATGGACGTGTTCTATCCCAAGTACCAGGTCACCATGGACATGATGAACTATGCCGGCCCCAGCTCCAAGTTCATGCACTGCCTGCCCGCAACCCGCGGCGAGGAGGTCGTGGACGAGGTCATGGACGACCCCGAGCGTTCCCTGTGCTGGGTCGAGGCAGAGAACCGCAAGCACTCCATCCGCGCGCTGCTTGCCGCGTTGGCAAAGCGCACGCCGCTGAACGACGAGAACGTTGACTACTCTGCCAAGGCCGAGCTGCACGCAGCCCTCAAGAAGATCGAGGAGCTCCAGGCCTAGCGATACGGCACTTCCGGGTCGGGGCGTGCCCGTCCAATACGCCCCTCACCCCGGCGGCGCGCCGCGTCGGGGTGGGTGGCTTTTCTCGTCCTGATAGGACAGAAGAAGAGAGGAGATTGCATGGGGGAGAAGAAGGGGATATCGTTCCTCACCATCATCTCTACGGTCATCTGCGTCGTCTTCGTGTGCGAGGCGGCGGCGCCGGCCGCGGCGATCGGAAACCAGCAGTTCTTCTGGTGGATCTTCCTGATCGTCACGTTCCTGATTCCGTACGGCCTCGCGGTCGCGGAGCTGGGAACAACCTACGACAGCGACGGCGGCATCATCGACTGGATCCGCGACGGGCTGGGCGATAAGTGGGCAGCTCGTGCGTCCTACTACTACTGGGTGAACTACCCGTTCTGGATCGCGTCGCTCGCCACCATGTTCCCGCCCATCCTGAGCATGGCTTTTGGCATCCAGTTCAGCCTCGCGACCTCGCTCATCATCGAGCTTGCGTTTACCTGGATCGTCACGTTCATGGCGTTCTCGAAGGTGTCTGACTCCGAGTGGGTCCTGAACGGCGGTGCAATCATCAAGGTCGCGATTGCCGTGGTCGTTGGCTGCATGGGCATCTGGTTCGCATCCCAGCATGGATTTGCAAACGACATGAGTCCGCAGACGTTCCTGCCCTCCGGCCTGAATGGCCTCAGCTACATCTCCATCATCATCTTCAACTTCATGGGCTTCGAGGTCATCTGCACCATGACCGGCGACATGAAGAACCCCAAGGTCGAGATTCCCCGTGCCATCATCATGGGCGGTGCGGCCATCGCGGTCATCTACCTGTTCTGTGGCTTCGGCATCGGCGCGGCGATACCTGCTGACAAGATTGACCCTGATTACGGCATGATCGTGGCCGTCCAGACCATGGTCGGCAACTCCTGGCTGTTCAAGCTCATCTGCGTTGCGTTCCTGATCACGTTCTTCGCGAACATGGCGTCTTGGTCGTTTGGCGTGAACTCCGTCGCGGCTTACGCCGCCCAGACCGGTAACATGCCAAAGGTCTTTGGCAAGATGAATCCCAAGACCGGCATGCCGGACGGTGCGGCAATCACCAACGGCGTTGTGGCATCGCTGGTACTGTGCATCCAGCTTGTGCCCGTGAAGGCGATTTCGGACGGAATCTTCTGGATGCTGTTCAGCCTCTCCGTTGTCTTCCTGCTGCTCACCTATGTCCCCATGTTCCCGGCGTTCATGAACCTGCGCAAGAACGACCCCAACCGCGAGCGCGTCTACAAGATGCCGTTCAAGCGCGGCCTGCTCAAGGCCGCGATGATCATCCCGATGATCGAGCTCGTCGGCGTTATCGTCACCACCGTCGTGCCGCTGTCCGCGGACGAGGTGTCCTCCAAGATGCCGATGCTCATAGGGTTCTTCGTCCTTCTCGCCATTGGCGAGGTGGTCCGCGTGGCCTCCGCAAGGGGCCGCACGGAGGAGTACCACGGCCTCACGCCGGAACTTGCGCAGAAGCGCCTGGAAGAGGAGGCTGCGGCGGAGTCTGCAGAGTAGCAGACGCGGTACCCGGGCGAGAAAGGCCGCGCACTTTGCGGCAGCCCGCGCCTGGCCGCAAGCAACCTTTGGCTTGCCTGTTCTTGTCTTACACGTAACGGCGGACGCACGTGCGCCCGCCACCGCGAGAGGAGGGTCTTATGCGTACCATTACCGAGTCCGAGTCCACCCCGAGGGCCGACGGCTTCCACATGCCTGCGGAGTTCGAGCCGCAGGACCGCGTCTGGATGGGCTGGCCGCACCGCACCGACACCTGGGCGTTTGGCGCCAAGCCCGCTCAGGAGCAGTATGCCGCCATCGCTCGTGCCATCGCGGAGTTCACGCCGGTGGTCATGTGCGTCAACGAGGCTGACTACGCCAACTGCAAGAAGGTGTTCGAGGACGACGAGAACGTGCTTGTGCTCGAGATGACCACCGACGACGCGTGGTTCCGCGACACCGGCGCGACGTACGTCGTGAACGACAAGGGCGAGAAGCGCGCGAACAACTGGCACTTCAACGCGTACGGCGGACTTGTGGACGGCCTGTACTTCCCGTGGCGCTCCGACGACGAGATCGCCCTCAAGATGGCCGAGTTCGCGGGATGTCGCACGTACCGTCCCGATGACATGATCCTGGAGGGCGGTTCCATTACCGTTGACGGCGAGGGTACCCTCGTCGTGACCGACCAGTGCCTGCTGTCCCCGGGCCGCACCTGCTCTGCCGTGATGGCCGACGAGGACGACGAGGACACCATCTGGCCCAAGTACGCCCGCAAGTTCGAGCCCTGGAGCGAGCCGCTGCGCGAGTACATGAACGAGCACCTGAAAAACTACCTGGGCGTCGAGAAGGTCATCTGGGTGAAGGAGGGCATCGACCCCGAGGAGACGAACGGTCACATCGACGACGTCGCGACGTTCATCGCTCCTGGTGTCATGGCATGCATCTGGTCCGATGACCCGGACTACCCGTTCTATCGCCAGTGCCACGAGGCGTATGAGACCCTGTCCAACGCGACGGACGCCAAGGGCCGCAAGCTTAAGGTCTACAAGCTTCCCATGCCCGTGAAGCCGCTATACATGACCCAGGAGGCCTGCGACTCCATCGACGTGGACGAGGCCGCGGAGCCGCGCGTCCCGGACGAGCCGCTCATCGCGTCCTACATGAACTACCTGGTCACGAACCACGGCGTCATCACCCCGCAGTACGGTGACGAGAACGACGCCCTGGCCGTGGAGACCCTGCAGAAGATCTACGACGAGACCTGGGGCGAGGGCACGTACAAGGTGGTCGGCGTCAAGAGCGACCAGGTTGTCTACGGCGGCGGCAACATCCACTGCATCACCCAGCAGGAGCCTTCCGCCCAGACCAAGTAGCCCAAAGACAACTGCAAGAAAACATGGCTTAGCCGAGAAGTGCATATAAACGAGGCGGGGCGTCCCACGTGGGCCGCCTCGCCCTTCTATTGTGAAGTCAGCATCCAACGGAGGCCCCATGTCAAACTCATCTCGCCAAATCGCATAAAACGGGCAACGGACGGCGCATCTGCGGGTATCATAAGACAACATAGCAGTTAGACCATCGGATTCCGCGCCACCCGCGCTTTGGGGCGCGCGGGGGACAGAAGGGGCCCACCGGTCTTGAATCCCGTCATCGTCATACCATCCTACTGGGCGGAAAGCGACGCGCCCGCCAAGATCGGCGAGGTCGGCGTATATGACCACGCGACGCCCGTGACGAAGCCGCTGCCCGAGCTCGAGACCTGCCTCTCGTCGCTCGACACGGTGCGCGGCGTGCTCAGGGTCGTGGTGCTCCTTGTGTGCGACCCCGCATGCGAGAAGAGCGCACGTGCGAGGGTCGATGGCGTCTGCCGCCAGCACCCCGGGCTGAACCCGCTGGTCATAGGCTCGGCGGAGGCCCAGCTCATACGTGCGGCCATCGACAGGGCCGTGCCGCGGCTCGAGGGCGATCCCGTTTCGCTTCGCGGCTACGGCGCCATCCGCAACATGGGGCTGGCCGTCGCGGCCGTGCTCGACCACGACGTGGTGGTCTTCCTGGACGACGACGAGGTTGTCCTGAACGAGAGCTTCCTGATTGACGCCGTGTACGGCATGGGGCTCACCACGCGCCAGGGCCTGAAGATCGCCGCGAAGAGCGGCTGCTACCTCGACGCGCACAACTCCCCGTACGCGTCCATCACGCGCGCGCGGTGGCAGGACCGCTGGTGGTCCAAACGCCTGGAGTTCAACCAGTGGATGCACCGCGCGCTGGGCGGCACGCGCATCAGCCGCTCCAACTACGTGTGCGGCGGCTGCTTCTGCGTGGGCGCCAGCGTGTTCAGCAAGGTGAGCTTCGACCCCACCATCACGCGCGGCGAGGACCTGGACTACCTGTTCAACCTGCGCATGCACGGCTACGACGTGTGGTTTGACAGCGCGTGGCGCGTGCGCCACCTGCCGCCAAAGATCCCCTCGCACGCGTCCCGCTTCATGCAGGACGTGTACCGGTGGAACTACGAGGTAGAGAAGCTCTCCGTCGCGAACTCCATAAAGGGCATGCGCCAGGTGCGGCCGGAGTCCCTGCGGCCGTATCCCTCGGAGTGGATATCGCCCGGCGTGCGCGCCAGGATCGCGCACACGTCGCTGCGCCGCGCCATCGCGGGGCCCGAGCGCCTTGACTACCTTAGGATCTGGCTGCACGGCAGGCACGTGGCGCAGCAGTGGGCGCGGCGCGTCGCGAGCAGCTACTTCAGCTTCCAGACGTACTGGCCGCAGGTGATGTCGTCGCTCTGGGGCGACGCGGACCTGGCGCGGCAGGTCGTAAAGATGGGGACGCCGGCCGGCATGGGTGGTGAGCGGGAATGACAGGACCTAGCTACGCCCACCGCGGCCTCGTCATAAACGTTCTTCTCGGCGTGCTGACGGTGGCGCTCATCGCGCTTCTGGTGTGGGGCCTTCTGACCGCGAACCTCGTGGCCGCCGTCCTGGCGGGCGCGGGGCTTGCCGTGGACATCGTGCTCGCCGGCGGCGTGATGCTGCTGGTGCCCGAGGACATGCGCTCGCAGGCGACGGAGCGCATGCTGCGCGTGTCGTCGTCCGTGCTCGCCCACATGAACGGCGGCCTCACGCCGGAGAACTGCAACGTCGTATGCCAGCTGCTGCTTCCGGAGACCACGGCCGCCGCCGTCGCCATGTGCGACGACGAGGCGCTCCTTGCGATCGTGGGCGGCGACGAGTCGAAGCATCGCGTGGGCGAGCCGAATTCGCCCACCACCAGGGACGTCATAACCAGCGGGAGGATGCAGACCTTCTCGTACAGCGAGGAGAACGAGTGGTTGGAGGCGGACGACGACGCCGCGGGCGCCCCGCGCGACAAGGAGTATCCCGTGGGCGTCGCGGTGCCGCTCATGGTGCGCGATCACGCGGTGGGCACGCTCGAGCTCTTCTATCGCAACGGAAGCGACGTGGACCGCACGCAGCTCATCATCGCGCGCGGCTTTGGCGAGCTGCTGTCGACCCAGCTTTCCGCGTACGAGCTCGACCGGCAGGCGGAGCTCACGGCGCGCGCGGAGGTCAAGGCGCTGCAGGCCCAGATCAACCCGCACTTCCTCTTCAACACGCTCAACACCATCGCCGCGTTCACGCGCACGGACCCCGCGAAGGCGCGCGACCTGCTGCGCGAGTTCTCGGCGTTCTACCGCCGCACGCTCCAGAGCTCGCAGTCGCTCATTCCCCTTTCCGAGGAGCTTGAGCAGACGCGCCGCTACCTCACGATAGAGAAGGCCCGCTTTGGCGAGGACCGCATCCTGGAGAGCGAGTCCGTGGCGCCGGGATGCGAGAAGGTCATGGTTCCCGGTTTCATAGTGCAGCCGATCGTAGAGAACGCCGTGCGCCACGCCATGCGCGACGAGGGCCCCCTCACGATCGACGTCCAGGTGGTGAAGGACAGCAACGACGTGCTGATCGCCGTCGCGGACGACGGCCTGGGCATGACGGAGGACGTGGCGGAGAGGCTGCTCTCCGGCTCGTCGCAGGATTCCAGCAACAGCTCGCGCGGCACGGGCATCGCGCTCCGCAACGTGTCCGAGCGTCTGCAGCGGTTCTACGGCGGCGACTCCAGCGTGGAGATCATGTCCAAGCTGGGCGAGGGCACGTGCGTCACGCTGCGGCTTGCGGGCGTGGCTCCCAAAGAGACTGACGGTCGGATAGAATAGAAACGTTGGCTTATGCACGGCTCGGCCGTGCCGGTGTTCCAAAGGTTAGGTGATGTGACTTGCTGAACGCACTCATCGTGGACGACGAGGCTCCCGCGCGTTCCGAACTCAGGTACCTCCTTGAGGAGACGGGGCGCGTCGACACCATTCGCGAGGCGCTGAACGCTCGCGAGGCCGTGGAATCCCTCGTCAAGAGCAAGGAGGGTACCGATCAGCGCATCGACGTGATATTTCTGGACATCTCGATGCCGAAGACGTCTGGCATGCAGCTTGCCGAGGCCCTGCACAAGCTGAAGAACCCGCCGGCGGTGGTGTTTGTGACCGCGTACAGCGAGTACGCGCTCGAGGCGTTCAACGTGGACGCCGTCGACTACCTCATGAAGCCGGTGGAGACCGACAGGCTCAACCGCGCCCTCGACAAGGTCGAGGCCATCGTGAAGCCCGCCCCCGCTAGCCATCCCGCGCAGGAGCGCATTCCCGTGGAGAAGGGCGGCCGCAAGGTGCTCGTCCCCGTGGACGAGATTCGCTACATCGAGGCGAAGGACGACTACTCCTGCATCTACACGGACGGCGACCGCTTCCTTTCCACCATCTCGCTCGCGAAGCTCGAGCAGAAGCTCACGCCGCACGGATTCTTCCGCGTGCATCGCGGCTACATCGTGAACCTGGATCACGTCGAGGACGTCGAGGTCATTTCCAGCGGCATTCTGCAGCTGGGCATCAAGGGCGTGGAAGAGAAGAAGATCCCCGTGTCGCGCCGCCGCGTCGTGCCGCTGAAGCGGGCGCTTGGGCTGTAGCGCCCTGCGCACGAAGGAATCCCACGCCAGCGGACGCGGGGCATGCGCGGACACGCGCGCCCAGCGCGCACGGGCACTCGTTAGAAGAGAAGAGCGGGAATTTATGCGCTTTGACATAGTCTCCGACACACACGGGTACCTATCGAACGAGCTTCTGTCCGAGCTGGAGGGCGCCGATGTGATCGTGCATGCCGGGGACATGTGCTCCGAGTCGGACTTCCACACCCTGAACGGCATCGCCATTACCTACATGTGCAAGGGCAACAACGACTGGGGCTACGCCTACGACTCGTACGTCACGAACCTCATGAGGTTCTTCGCGGCCGGCCTGCGCTGGGAGGTGTGCCACTACCGGGAGCGCCTTGACCTTGCCACCTGCGAGGTCGCCATCTGCGGGCACACCCATCGGCCGTTCGTGGAGCGCGACGCCAAGACCGGTGCGCTCGTCATGAACCCTGGCAGCCCCACGTTCCCGCGCGCAGGCGGGCCCACCATCGGCCGCATCATCGCAGACAACGGCAAGGTGCAGAGCGCGAAGATCGTGCCGCTGCGCGCCCTGGACTGGCAGGAGTCATAGGGGCCGGCAAGGGGTCGGCGTGACGCAGGGGCCCGCGCCCGCGCCGCCGCCAGACGAGCGGCTCAAGCTTGCAGTTGCCTTTAGGCCTCGCGGCCGGAGCCGCCGTCCTTCTCGCCCTGCGCGCCCCGAGGGTCTTCGCGCGGCGCAAGGAAGACGGGTGCAAGGAGCTTGGTGTACACGCCAAGCCACGCGATGGACGCGCAGAAACCCGCAAGCACGTCTGAGGCGTAGTGAACGCCCAGGTAGATGCGGCTAAGCCCCACGAGCACGATAACAAGGCCAAAGCCGATGACGCCAAGCCGACGCACGAGGGCGTCCTTCTCGTAGCGCCAGACCATCCAGATGAGCAGCCCGTAGAACGCCATCGCCACCATGGAGTGGCCGGACGGGAAGCTGAAGCCGCTCTCCGCGACCAGGCGGTAGCCCTCGGGGCGCGGGCGCTGGATCAGCGTCTTGAGCAGCAGATTGAGCAGCGTGGCGAGCACGAGGTTGACCGCGGCGCACAGCCCGGGGCGGCGTCCGGGGGCGAAGACCTCGATCACCAGGAGCATCACCACCAGCACCACGGGGTGGGCGAGGTCCGATATCGACTGCATGATGGGCGTGAGCCACGCCGCACGTATGTGCATCACGACCAGGCTGTGCGCGGCGGCGTCCATGCGCATGATGTCGTCCGTCTTGATTTCGAACAGAAGCCAGGTAAAGACCAGCACCGCAACGAGCACCAGCATCGCGCGCCGGCTCTGCACCAGCCGCGCGAGCGCGCCTGCCTTGCGCTTGTCTTGCGTCATGGGATGACCTCCGTGGGTGCGGCCGCGCAGGTGCCTGCAAGGAGGCGGCGGCCGAAAGATACAAAAAGCGGACGCCGCGCAGACGTCCGCAAAATGCGTATGTGGGGCGGGCCCTACAGGTTTGCCTCGAGCTCCTTCATGAGGTCGGCCTTCGGCATGTTGCCCACCATGGTGTGGACGGGCTTGCCGTCCTTGAACAGGATGAGCGTGGGGATGGACACGATCTGGAACCTCTGGGCCAGGTCGCCCTCCTCGTCCACGTTGCACTTGTAGACGGTCAGGCGGTCGGCCATCTCGTCCCCAACCTGCTCGACGACGGGGCCAAGCGCGCGGCAGGGGCCGCACCAGGAAGCCCAGAAGTCAACCAGGACCGGCTTGACAGAGCTTGCGAGGACGGAATCGAAGTCCGCGGAGGTGATTGCGTTTGCCATTAACTCTCTCCTTCGAAGGGGCGCGCGCGGGCGCGCAGATTGTCTCTGGAGCGCTTATACCCAATCTGCACAGGATTGCGGCGCTAGAATCGAATCCATAAAAGCCAACGGCGACAACACGAGAGGAGCGGCCATGCCGTCAGACAGGGAGGCGCGTCGCGACGCGTACGTGGCGAAGGCCCGCGCTGAGCTTGCAGGGCTCGCGTCTAGGGGCGTGTGCATGTCCGGCAACTCGTTCTCTTCCGTCCTGTTTGTGAAAGGCCGGCTCAACGTAGGCGAGAAGGACGGGCGCCCCCTGCTTTCGGGTAAGGACGGGACGGCGCTCCGCAAGTCGCTCGAGGCGCTGGGCTACGCACCCGAGGACTGGGCGGCGGTGTCGTGCTCGCTTGACACCGGCAAGCCGCTGCCTGCGGAAACGCTGCGCCGCGCCGTAGCCGCGCTTGACCCGGCGACGCTCGTCTTGTGCGACGAGGCTGCCGCCGCGGCCGTGCGCGAGGCGTACGCGGACGAGCTCGCGGCGCTTCCGGACTTTGCGGAGGCGATGCTCGCGCCCGGCGTCGTGGCGCTAGTGCTGGGCATGCGCGTGCTGAACCTGGGCGGCTTCGAGGCGGCCCTTGCAGACAAGCGGCAGAAGCAGGTCATGTGGGCGCGCCTGAAGCGCGTGCCGCCGCTTGGGGAGCCCATCTAGCGGCGCGCCGCGGCAAAGGGCCCGCGTCCTTCTCGCCCGCGCGCAAGTCTGTTGGCACTTTATGCCCTGTCACGCATCTTTTGGCGAACGGGGTAGAATTAGGGCTGTATGTTGCGGTCGCCGCCCGGGCGACCCGGTCTTGCACGTGACTGCAGTCAGACCTAAGGAGCTAGCATGCCAGACGTACCCGCACCCATCGACGCGACGCAGACCCCAGAGTGGAGGGCCCTCCAGGATCACTTCGACAGCCTCCAGTCCAAGGGCATCAGCCTGAAGGATTGGTTCGCCGCTGACTCCCAGCGCGTCCAGAAGCTGTCGTTTGACCTATCCGACCTGCACTTTGACCTGTCGAAGAACCTCGTGACGGACGAGACCGTCAAGCTGCTGGCCGCCCTTGGCAAGGCCGTGGGCCTGGAGGAGCGCCGCTCCGCCATGTTCAACGGCGTGCACATCAACACCACCGAGGACCGCGCCGTCCTGCACACGGCGCTGCGCCGTCCCGCTTCCGACACCGGCAAGCTCATCGTCGACGGCCAGGACTGCGTGAAGGACGTGCACGAGGTGCTGGACCGCATGTACGCGTTCGCGGACAGCGTGCGCTCCGGCGAGTGGAAGGGCGTCACCGGCAAGAAGATCGAGACCGTCGTCTCCATCGGCATCGGCGGCTCCGACCTGGGCCCGGTCATGGTGTACGAGGCGCTCAAGCCGTACGCGGACGCCGGCATCTCCGTGCGCTACGTCTCTAACATCGACCCCAACGACATGGCCGAGAAGGTCAAGGGCCTCGACCCCGAGACCACGCTGGTGGTCATCGTGTCCAAGACGTTCACGACGCTCGAGACGATGACGAACGCGCGCGAGGCTCGCACCTGGCTGCTGGAGGGCCTGAAGGCGCAGGGCGCAATCGACGGCTCCGACGCCTCCGTTGCAGATGCCATCAAGAAGCATTTCGTCGCGGTCTCGACCAACCTGGAGCTCGTGGAGAAGTTCGGCATCGACCCGGCGAACGCCTTCGGCTTCTGGAGCTGGGTCGGCGGCCGCTACTCCGTCGACGCCGCGGTAGGCCTGTCGCTCATCATCGCGTTTGGCCCGCAGATGTTCAGGGACTTCCTGGCCGGCTTCCACGACCTCGACACCTACTTCTGCGAGACCCCGCTCGAGCAGAACGTCGTCGCGCTCATGGGCCTCATCAACGTCTGGTACGTCAACTTCTTCAAGGCCGCAAGCCACGCCGTGCTGCCGTACAACCAGTACCTGCACCGCTTCCCGGCGTACCTGCAGCAGCTGACCATGGAATCCAACGGCAAGTCCACGCGCTGGGACGGCACCCCCGTCACGTCCGACACCGGCGAGATCTTCTGGGGCGAGGCCGGCACCAACGGCCAGCACGCGTTCTACCAGCTCATTCACCAGGGCACGCGCATGATTCCGGCCGATTTCATCGCGTTCGCCAACACCCCCAACCCCACGAAGGACGGCGACCAGGACGTGCACGAGCTCTTCCTGGGCAACTTCCTTGCGCAGACGAAGGCCCTCGCCTTTGGCAAGACCGCGGACGAGGTCCGCGCGGAGGGCACCGCGGAGTGGATGGTCCCGGCGCGCGTCTTCACCGGCAACCGCCCGACCACGTCGATCTTTGGCGACACGCTGAACGCGCACGCCCTGGGCGAGCTCATCGCGCTGTACGAGCACATCACGTTTGTCGAGGGCACGGTCTGGGGTCTGGACTCCTACGACCAGTGGGGCGTCGAGCTGGGCAAGCAGCTCGCGAAGCAGATCACGCCCGCGTTCCACGACGACGAGGCGCTCGCCGCCCAGGACGCCTCCACGAAGGCGCTCATCGCGTACTACCGCGCGCACCGCAGGTAGGCGCTAGGCGGCCGCAAGGCAACTGCAAGGTTGCCGCGCGCGGCGACGACCGAAGCTAGAGCACGCAAGGCCTCCGGGGCTGGCATCTGCCTTTGGCCCCGGAGGCCTTTCCCTTCTCGCCCTGTGGGCGAGAAGGACATGAGAACATGGTTGCGACCCGCCTTTCGGGCGCCTTGCGCGGACGTCTTGCGGAAGACTTTGGAGGCATAATGGCAGAGTATCGAACCGTCACGACCGCGACGGACAGGGGCGCATACGTGAGCAGGCTTGTGCTTGACCTGCCGTACGACGTCGCGGATGCCGGCGACCTTGCAGATGCCTTTGCCGTGCGCGCGGATGGGGAGGACGTAGCCGTGCTTCGCGCATGGGCGTGCGACGAGAGGGGCGCGCGTCGTCCCGGCGGCAGCCACGTGGCGCTCGAGCTTCCGGAGGTGAGGGCCACCCAGCGCATCGGCGGCGGGGTCATGGGTTCGAGGGAGCTCATGCCCGTGTTTCACGTGGCACAGCGTCGCGCGCTTGCGGCGAAAAATCCTTCCGCGGGTGCGCTCGAGGGCCTCGTGTTTGACGAGTCTGCGGGTGACACCTGTCCTGACCTGCTGGGATGGGACCTCACGGGCGAAGGCGACTTCGATGGGTACCACATGCGCCTCTCGCTCTTTGCGCCGGAGTGCGCGCGGGGCAATCGCGCGCCGCGGCCACGGTCCGTGCCGCTGCTGCTGTGGCTGCACGGCGCGGGCGAGCCGCGCGTGCCGTTTCTGACGGTCATGGCAAACAGGGTGACGGCGCTTGGGCAGCCGGACATCCAGGCCAAGCTCGGCGGTGCGGCGTACGTGCTGGCGCCGTCTTCCCCCACGTATTGGATGGACTCTGGCTCCGGCCGGATGGAGGATGACAACCAGAGCCGCTACGTGCGCGCGCTTGGCGACATGGTGCGTCGCGCCGTCGCGGCGCTGCCGGCCGTCGACCCGTCGCGCGTGTACGTGGGCGGGCTCTCCAACGGCGGGTTCATGACGTGCCGCCTGCTGGCAGACTACCCAGACCTGTTTGCCGCCGGCATCGCCGTGTGTCCGGCGTGGAACGACGACCTTGCGACGGAGGCCGAGGTCGCGGCCATCGCTCGCACCCCGCTCTGGTTGGTACAGTCCGCGGACGACGACATCGTCGACCCGCGTCGCACCTCGATTCCCACGTACCGCCACCTGCGCCGCCTTGGCGCGGACGTCCACCTTACCCTGTTTGACCACGTGGACGACCTGACGGGCCGCTACCATGACGCATCGGGCGCGCCGCTTCGCTACCGTGGCCACTTCTGCTGGGTCGAGGTGTACCACGACTTCGTGGACGTCGACGCGGACGGGTTGCCCGTGACGGTGGGAGGCCGTCCGGTGAGCCTGTGGGAGTGGGTCGGTCTGCAGCGCAGATAAAGACTGGTGCAAGATCGCGCCTGCGCCTGCGCGCGGCGCGTACAAGCGAAGCGGGCGGCCGTTGGCAAAAGCCACGTGCCGCCCGCCTTCTTGCGGTTGTCTTCCACAGGGCTTGCGGCTGCCTGCGCAGTCGCCGCCACGACCGTCGCGCTACTCCGTCACGAGGCCCTGGTACTCGGGGTGCTTCTTGAACCACGCTTGCGCATAGCTGCAGGAAAGCCTGGCCTTCTTGCCCGTCGCCTTGATGTGCTCCGCCGCGCGGCCCATCAAGAGTCCCGCGGTCCCCATGCCGCGCTCCGTTGGCGCGACGTACGTCTTGTTGATGTCCACGACGCCGTCCCCCGCGTCGGGAAAGAGGACTGCGCCCTTGACCTCGTTGTCGTCGCCAAGGAACTTGACGCTGTTGTCGTCGACCTGAAAGATCATGTTGAGCCTCCTTAGGGTGCCAAGCGGGGGCCGCGTGGCAAAATCGCCATGCGGCCCCCGCGAAAACTGCGTATGTTTTTATGTATACCCGTAAAGGCAAATGCTAGACATGCCGTCTTCGCGGGCGGTTGCGTCGCGCCGTCAGCAGTTGCCCACCAGCACGCAGTCAAGCGCTTCTCGCGCAACGTCAGCCAGGTGATAGACAAGCTTCACGTCCGTCGGCCGTGCGTCAGACATGTGCCAGCGCGGGAAGAACCGCGTCACGTGCAGCACCACCGTGCGGTCGACGGAGGCAAGCCACCGCGAAAGCCTCTGCATGTGGTCGTCCGTGTCGTTCATGCCGGGCACGACGAGCATGGTCACCTCCAGGTGGCAGCCGCCCTCTGCGGCCAGCGCCTCTATGGTGTGCCGCACGGCGTCCAGCGCCCCGGCAGGCGCGCCGCACGCGTGGTAGAACGCGGGCGAGAAGGACTTGAGGTCTATGTTGGCGGCGTCCACCAGGGGTGCAAGGGTTGCAATTACCTGCGGCGTGGTGCACCCGTTCGAGACGAGCACGTTCGCGAGGCCCGCCTCGTGCGCAAGCTCGCCGCAGTCGCGCACGTACTCCCAGCCAACGAGCGGCTCGTTGTACGTGTAGGCGATCCCCGCCATCTGTCTACCGGCCGACTCCTCGCGGCGCCGCACGTCAAGCGCCATGTGCACCAGCTCCCGCGGCGATACCTCGCGCCACGGCACGTCGCCCTCGCCGGATTGCGATATCTGCCAGTTCTGGCAGAACGGGCACCGCAGGTTGCACCCGTAGCTCCCAACGGAAAGAACGGTCGAACCTTGCATCCACCTTGCGATGGGCTTCTTCTGTATGGGGTCGAGCGCAATGGACGTGAGCCTGCCGTAGTTCTCTGGCAGGACCCTGTCGTCCCGGCAGCGCCGCGCGTGGCACCGGCCAAGCGCGCCTTCCGCAAGCCTGCAGCGCCGCGGGCACGCATCGCACGTTGCGCCTGACGTCGCGCCTGGCGCAGCGCCTGACGCTGCGCGCGTCATGTGTGCCTCACCACCTCGAAGCGGTCCAGGTGCCAGTCGTCGCGCGAGAGGTCTATCCCGCCCTTGCGCGCCGCGATGCGCACCTGCTGCTCCACGCTGTCCACGCCGTCAAGATCGGGCAGGAGCAGCCCGCGCCGGCCGTCGTCCGTGCTCACGATCACGCCGTAGCGGTGCACGTCCAGCTCCTGCGGCCCCGCTATGCGCTCCGGGGGCGTCAGCACGTCCACGTCGTACACCAGCTCGTCCAGCTCGCCCTTGCGCACGGGCGAGAAGCGCGGGTCATGCGCCCCGGCAGAGACGGCGTTGCCCAGGATCTCTGCCCACAGGGTGTCGCGCGTGGGCATGATGGTCCCGATGCAGCCGCGTAGCTCGCCGTCCTTCTTGAGCGAGACGAAGCAGCCGGCGGGGCTGTCGTCCGCCGCCTTGCGCAGCTGTGCCAGCAGCCCGTCTGGCACGTCGGCCGTGCGCAGGCGCTCGCCCGTGCGAACGAAGGTCTCGAGCGACAGCCGCGCCAGCCTTACAAGCGGGTCCTCCGCCTGCTTGCGGCGACGCATCTCCTCGCGGTGGGCGTCCTCGTACGCGGAAAGGAAGTCGCGAGCCGGGTCCGCGCGTTCTTCTCCCGTGGGAACGAACGCCGCCACGCCGTAGCCAACGCCAAAAGGCCCCTGGTAGGAAAGGAGCTCTGAGCGCACGTCCGTCTGGTCCAGCGCGCCGGCCATGATCTGGAAGCTGCGCAGGCCGCACTCTGCCGCGAGCTCCGCGAACTCGCGATCGATCATCAAAAGGTCAAGAAAATCCGCGGTCGATAAGTCGTTGCACACGCGCCGGTCAAACTTGGGCCCCTCCGCCGCAAACCCGTACGGGCCCTCTGGCGCAAGCTTGTGCGAAAGGTCGCCGGACGCCACGTACACGCAGCGCCGCCCCAGCACGCTGGCCACGCGCTGCACCAGCGTGCCCATGCGGTAGTGGTCCGCGGGCGAAAGGCCGGAAATGCCCATGCGCACCACCTTGTAGCGCGGCTCGCACCCGGCCTTGCGGTAGGCTTCCTGTATAAAGTGCAGCGGGATCATGGTCGCGTGGTCAAGTGCCGAATCGCGCTCCCCCTCGCAGCCGGCGGCAAGCTCGTCCGCGTCCGCCGCCGCGGCGAGCGCCGTCACGAACTCAGTGTCGTAGCGCGCCGCGTAGCGGGCCTCCCTTGCGCCAAACTGCCCAAAGTTCCCCTCCGCGGACGCGCCGGGCGATACGTGGATGTAGTCGCGGTACATGACGGAGTGCGGGGACGATATCACGATCGTCTGCGGGTCGAGCTCCGCGATGCGCGCGCCTACCTCCCGATACGCGTCGATCGTCTTCTGAATCTCTTTCTCGCGGCCCCTGCCTACGGCCGGGATGATCAGGGGCGGGTGCGGAACCGCGAACGCCGCTACGATTGCCATGGGTCCTTCCTCCCCGGCATGCGCAGGCGGGCGCACGATGCGACATCCGCACCGCGCGCCCGCCCGTGACGCCGTTATGTTGCCGCTGGTTACAGGGTTGATACCCATACTGCGGCGCGTCTAGCGCGCCGGACACCCAGCTTGCGGCTATCTTGCACCTATCTTGCGGCTTTCTCCAGGAACTGCTCGAGCTCGCGCAGGCGGCTCACGCTCATCTGGCTGGCCGGGAAGTACGCCACGCGCGCCTTGCCAAACATGGCCAGACAGCCGTGCTCGTCGTGGCGCACGCGGCGCAGCTCGCGCAGCGGCAGGCGCAGCACCTCGGCGCCGGGGCCCTCCACGATGACCTCCTCAGCGGTCACGACGTTGTGACGGTTGAGGTCCTCCTTGGAATCGCCCAGGTTTGTGCCCATGAGAGCCCACATGGTGACGGACTTCCAGTTGCCTGACGCCGTGGCGCCGGACACCGACAGCACAAGCGCGATCAGGAAAATCGCCAGGTTGAATCCCAGCACGAAGTTCGTCACCAGCATCACGATGCCAACGACCAGAAGCACGAGGCACAGGTCGCGCGTGCGGCCCCCGCCATACAGCGCGGCCGCGTTGTCCGCGCTCTTCTCGTCCAGAAAGTACGTTGTCGAGAAGAGCACGTCTCCGTACTTTTCGGCATCCTGCTCGGCTGCGGTGAGGTTTTGCTCCTGGCGCTGCTTTGCGCTTATGTGCGCCGCCTGCTTGGAGCGGTTCTTGCTCTTTTTTGACATGTGGTCTCCCTGTACGTGGTTGAACTCCACGATGGTAGCGCAAAGGCAACGGGTAGCGAAAGGTCCGCCCCGAAGGACGGACCCGTGACCTTGCGGACGGCTTGCAGCTGCCTTGTAGCTGTCTTGCGTACGGCTTGCAGCTGCCTTGCGGCGCTACTCTGCCAGGAGCGGCTCCATCTTGAACGTGATGCAGTTGACGTAGCCGCGGTTGGTGAGGCGCAGGAACGGCACACAGGCAAGCGACATGACGCCCATGGTCATGAACGGCGACGGCAGTGTGCAACCCATGGTGGACCATGCCTGCTCGATGCGGTCGACCTCGGAGGCGACCACCTCGACGGGCTTGTTGCTCATGAGGCCGCAGACGGGCAGCTCGACCAGGGCGAGGACCTTGCCGTCCATGACGGCGACCTCTCCGCCGCCGCACTCCGCGAGCGTCTTCGCCGCAAGCGCCATGTCCGCGTCGTTGTCGCCCATGACGAGGAGGTTGTGGGCGTCGTGGCTCACGGTCTGGGCGAGCGCGCCGTGGATGCCGAAGCCGTTGATGAAGCCGAAGGCGTGAGTGCCCTTCTCGCCGTGGTGCCTGTCGAACACGCAGGCCTTCAGCACGTCGTGCTCCGGGTCCGCCTGGAGCGAGCCGTCGCGTACGGGCACCTGGACGAAAAGCTCGCGCGTGAGGGTGTCGCCCGCGTTGACTCCGAGCGCGCGAACCTTGCACGTGTCTTCCTGCGTGTCGACCGGGATACGGAACGTCTGCGGCGCGATGTCGATGCCGAGGTCCATGGTGTTGGTCATGAAGTCAGGCCACTGGAACGGCTCGACCTCGAACAGGGCCTTGCCATCGCGCGCGACGAGCTCGCCGTCGATGTAGACCTGCGCGGCGCGGAAGTCCGTGAGGTCCTCGAACAGCGCGATGTCCGCGCACTTACCCGGCGTGATGGAGCCCATGTCCAGCCCGACGCCGAAGTACGTGGCCGCGTTGATGGTACACATCTGGATGGCGACGACGGGGTCGAGCCCGAGCCTGACGGCCTCGCGCAGGACGCGGTCCATGTGGCCGTCCGCGACGATGGTGTGCGGGTGGGAGTCGTCCGTGCACAGCATGCAGTGGCTGGTGTCCACGCCGCTCTGGACGAGCTGCGGCAGGTAGCCCGGCAGGTTGAGCCAGGCGGAGCCCTGGCGCAGCTGCACGTACATGCCCATGCGGAGCTTTGCGAGGACGTCCTGGAACGTGCTGGACTCGTGGCAGCTCGTGACGCCGGCGGCGATGTAGGCGTTCAGGCCGCGGTCGTCGTCCGTCGTGACGTAGTGGCCGGTCACGGGCTTGTCGGCCTTGAGGGTCTCTTGCACCTCGCCGAGTGCGTTCTTCTCGCCCGAAAGGATTCCGGGGAAGTTCATCATCTCGCCGAGGCCGCAGGCCTCGGGCCACGTCATGGTGTCCGCGACCTGCGCGGCGTCGATGCTGGAGCCCGTGTCCTCGACGCCGAGGACCGCCGGCACGCACGACGGCGTGGTGAGCATGATCTTGAGCGGCGTGCGGGCGGCGTCCTGCCACATGGCCTTCACGCCCTCGAGGCCGCGGACGTTTGCGACCTCGTGCGGGTCCGCGTAGATGCCGACGGTGCCGTGGGGCACCACGCCGCGCGCGTACTCGGACGGGCCGACCATGGAGGACTCGATGTGGATGTGGGTGTCAAGAAGGCCGGGCGCGGCGTAGAGGCCGTGGGCGTCCACGACGGTTGTGTTGGGGCCGATGCAGTGCTCGGCCGTGTGGCCGTCGAACCCGATGTAGGCGACGCGGCCGCAGCTGATGGCGATGTCCGCGTCTTCCAGGATCTCGCGCGTGGTGACGCTTACGAGCTTTGCGTGGCGGATGACCGTGTCCGCGGCTTCCTGCCCCTGCGCCACGCGAACGAGCTTGCCGTTGCATTCCCAGAGGGGAACCTTGCAGAAGTGATTGATCATGCGCGCCTCCCGTGACGGTGCCGTGGCCGTTCGTTCTGCCTGCGGCGATACTTGGTTGCACCTAGGTTAGCGTATCGGCGCCGCTCCGCGGCCGTGGATGCCCAAGCGACGCTCAAACGACGTGGGCTTTTGGTGTTATCGTCCGGGCGATACCACGTGCGCCGCGCCGGGCAGGTATAGTATCAATCCGTGAGTGTGCTCGATGGGTTCGGGCGACGTACTGTTTCGAACCTGGTCAGGACCGGAAGGTAGCAGCCATAAGGAGCCTCGGGCGGGCGCCCGTTCCCATCGAGCACACTTTGACCTGCGCCCCAAACCGCGAACGCGGCAAGGGGTGTTGTTGTAAGCAGAGACTGCGGACCCGCCTGTCGCGAGCCCTGGCACGCGTTGGCGCCGCCAAAGGTAAGGATTTTCTCGCATGGGATTCGTGAACTTCATCGTCGAGTTGCTGAAGGACCCCCGCACGGCCATTGCCAGCGCCATCGCCGCCGGACCTGTCGTGGCGTACGGCTTTGTCTTCCTGATCATCTTTATCGAGACGGGCGTCGTGTTCTTCCCGTTTCTTCCGGGTGACTCGCTGCTGTTTGCGTCGGGGTTCTTCGCGCACAACGGCGGCTTCAACATCTTTATGTTGCTTGGGGTCGCGTGGGCCGCGGCCATCCTGGGCGACCAGTGCAACTTCATGATCGGCCACTTCTTTGGCAAGCGCATCGTAGCTTCGGGCAAGGTAAAGGCCATGACCCCGGAGCGCGTGAAGAAGACGGAGGACTTTCTGGACAAGTGGGGCCACCTCGCGGTCTTCCTGGGCAGGTTCTTCCCGTTCATCCGCACGTTCGTCCCGTTCCTGAGCGGCATGGGTGGCATGCACTGGCGCAACTTCGTGATCTTCAACGTCCTGGGCGGCATCACGTGGTCCACGCTCTTTACGCTGCTGGGCTACTTCTTTGGCGGCATCCCCGCGGTGCAGAAGCACTTTGAGCTGGTCATCGTGGGCATCATCCTCGTTTCTGTCATCCCGGCCGTCGTGGGTGCGCTCAAGGCGAAGTTTGGCAAGAAGGCCGAGGAGGCGGCCGAGTAGGCTGTCGCGCGGCAGGAAGTGCCGCCCGCTAAGATAGATGGGTGCAAGCCTGGGGCGTCTGCCTTCCGACGGAGGCGGGCGCCCCTTTGCGTGGGACGGAGGATGCATGAGCGATGACACGACGACCGCGGGCATGGCCGCGGCGGAGCGCGAGCGCAGGCTCGAGCGCTACGAGGCGTTTGCGGCGGGCGTGCGGGAGGACTACGGCAACGCCGTGCGCCAGATGGACGACCTGCGTGCGCAGGGTCGCGTGAAGACGGCAGCCTACCGGCAGCTCTTTGCGTACAAGTCCACCCTAGGCGAGATTCTGGACCGGCTGGAGGAGTGCGGTCTGTAGGGGAATGTCCTAGAGGTGGGGGTGGACTGCCACCTTCCGCGTCGCCCGCCGCAGGTGACGCGTCGCTGGTATGTCGGTCGTGCCTAAATATGATTTAAGAGCACTTAGATATAGTTAGCGATATAGACTCAAAAAATCTGAGAAACCATGTTTAAGTTACTGGTAGGTGGTTACATATACCAGTGAACCCAAGGAAGCCCAAAGGAAGGGCGTCCAGCCAATAGAAGGAGTGGTAACAATGGCAGGCATGGTTCCCTATAGCGACTACGAGAAGGCACTTCGCAGGGTTTGGCCGTTCGCAGCGATTGACGACTTCTTCGCACCGCTGGCTGTGTCGGACGCAGACGCGTTCAACATGGACGTCGAGGACGCGGGCGACAAGTACGTGATTACGGCTGAGCTGCCGGGCGTCAAGAAGGACCAGGTAGACATCGAGCTCAACGAGGGTCGTCTGAGCATTAGCGTCGACAAGAAGGAGTCCGACGAGCAGAAGGACAAGAGCTACCTGCAGAAGGAGACCTCGGAGTGGCAGGCAACCCGTGGCGTGTACCTGAAGGACGCGGCCAACGAGGGCATCTCTGCAAAGATGGACGGCGGCGTCTTGACGGTCAACGTACCCAAGCAGGAAGAGAAGAAGGCAAACGTCACGAAGGTCACCATCGAGTAGCTGGACGGCGGATGTGCTGCGACCTGCTTGCTTGCGGGGCTGCGGAAGCGCAGGACTGCAGACGCGAAGGTGACTGCTAGGTAGCAAGCGTTAGATGCCAGGCGGAAGGCGGTGCCCGATGCCTGGCGGCCGAGAGCTGAAAGGGGGTCGAGGCGAATGAGAGAGGGAATGGCTTTCCCGCGCACGCGAGGTTTCGTGCGGCCGCAAGAGTGTCGCGGACTCATGTGGCGTCGATTCCCGGGGACTCACGGCGCCGTGAGACTCTAGGAAGGCGCGGAAACGGCGGGAGTGCCTCGCCATCCACGACGCGGAACACGCACTCGCGCATGCGCACAACCGAATATGACTTGCTCTGGACGGGGCGGTGCCGAGAGGTGCCGCCCCGTTCTTCTCGCTCGCGCGAAAGACCCGCGGGGCCGTCCTGCGCAACCGTCTGCGTGAGCGATGGTTGCGGTGCGCGGCGATGCGTTGGACAATGTGCATGTCGAAGCATTGGCCGCGCACGGACGGACGCGCGCGGGGGAGGGGGAACATGAAGTCTTACACGTTGGACGACCTTGCGAGGCTCGTTGACCACACCAACCTGCACCCCGACGCGACGCGCGAGGACATGGAGCGCCTGTGCGACGAGGCGCGGCGCTACCACTTCAAGATGGTCGCGATCAACTCGGTGCAGTCGGCGCTGTGCTCGCGCCTTCTGGCGGGGACCGACATCGACACCGGTGCCGCTATCGGGTTTCCGCTGGGGCAGACGAGCATCGCGTGCAAGGTGTTCGAGACGAAAGACGCCCTGGCCGCCGGCGCGAACGAGATCGACTACGTGGTGAACCTGACGGAGGTCAAGGCCGGCAACTGGGAGTACGTCGAGGACGAGATGCGGCAGATCGTGGACGTGTGCCGTGAGGCCGGCGTTCCGAGCAAGGTGATCTTCGAGAACTGCCTGCTGACCGACGACGAGAAGGTTGCGCTGTGCGAGGTGGCCAACCGCGTGCTGCCCACGTTCGTGAAGACGTCGACCGGCTTCAGCACCGGCGGGGCGACCGTGGAGGACGTGCGGCTGATGCGCGCGCACGTGGATCCGCGCGTGAAGGTGAAGGCCGCGGGTGGCATTCGCACGGCCGACGCGTTTTTGGACATGGTGCGCGCGGGTGCCGAGCGCATTGGCTGCAGCGCGGGCGTGCCGATCATGGACGAGCTGCGGCGCCGCTTTGAGGAGCGGGGTGTGAGCAGCATCGAGCTGTAGGCGGGGCCATGCGAAGCAACCGGTAAGGACGAACGTAGAACACTTAAAGTAAGGTTGACGTTCGCGTCGCGTTTCCGCAGGTCGCTGAAATGTGTCGAAAATATGTTCTACGTTCGTGTGCGGTGGGCCGTGTCCGGGTGATGCGGCCCATCGCTTTCGTGCCCGTACTAGCGACGTTCGAGCTCGCCGCGGGCCATGTCGCCTCGACGGCCAGGCAGGAGCGACCACAGCAACAGCTGCCTGGTACGTGCGAGGTCCTGGTGGGTGAGAGCATCGCGTTGGGCGAGGAGGTTTCGAGCTCCCTCGGCCTCGATTCTGTCCATCGCCCATCTTACCAGCGCGTCCATACCGCCTGGCTCGTACAGATCTTCGGACGTAACGGAAATAACCTGCAGGCCAGCGGCCATAAGCTCGCGGTCTCTGCGGCGGTCATCGACGAACTTGTGTCTCGCATCGCGTGTTGCCCTGTCAAGCTCACGCTCTCTGGCGCGGCTGCCTGGGTTCAGCCCAAGGTTAAGGCCGGCGTGGGCAATGGTATCGATAGGAAGGTGATCGCTGCTGTCGTAGTTGAAGCCAACGTGCGTTCCTGCAAAGAGGATGTCGGGAACGCGAGAGGTGCGCGCTCCGACGAAGGCAGTGCCCCCAGCGAATCGCTTGTTGAGGACCAGGGGCCCGAGGCCATAGCCCTGGTTTGTGACGGGTATCGAGAGCACGGTCGCCACAGAGGTTTCCATCGGAGACCAGGAGTTATCAGTAATGAGAGGTGCGAGGCTTCTTGCCTGTTGCATTCCCCAGATGTGAGCCTGAGGGTAGGAGGCGAGAAAGGCACGTATCTCTTCCTCGCTAGTTGCGGGAGCGATGTCGAACGTCGAAGCACCGCGATTGGGATCGTGGGCGTCCAAGGTGTAGGTTCCGCAAAGCTCGAGCGCGAGCGCGAGGTGCTCAATGGGGGAAAGAAGAGACCCCATCTGTGCAAAGAGCATCTCTGGTCGGGGTATCCAGATTTCGTCATCGACTCGGATGAACGAGTTCTGCGGCAAGAGCCAGTCCCTGAGCGTACTGGCATGCAGCAGCTTTGTGCGCGGTGCTTTGCAGAAGCGGCTAACGATGACCTCGACTGGCTCCCCTGGACTCGGTGGTTCGCTCAGAAGGAGCGCGTCGCAATTGATGGCTTGTGCGGACCAACGCTTCGCGGGCGAAGGGTCAGGAGCCTGGAGCTCGCCGTGGGGAAGGCTGTGCAGGTCTACGCGCTGAGCCCTGAGGGCTCGCGTGATGCGCAGGGCATCCGAAAGTCCGACCGTGAGCTTCATGTCGAAGACCTCCCGTCCACGCATGACCTCGGCATTGCCACCGTGGATGCGGGCTTTCGACCGCGCGTGGCCCTTGGGCGGACGAGCACGAATCCGAGAAGGCTGCCATATGTAGTAGAGGTGGATAATTATAACAAAAATTAATGTTCGATTGGCTATGCACTTCAATTGGTATTGCGTGATAAACGAGCAAAATTGACTCAACTGGGCAAACTCCATAGATGCATAAAGATAGATGAAAGATAAGCACTGCGGACGTAGCGCGCCGCAGCAAAATCGCTGCCGCATGCGGCGAAAAGCGCGGCAAGCGATCCGCGCGGTCCGTGGCAGCGAGGCATCCAGCGCCGCGACTGCGATGCGTCGCAAGCCCCCCGGCCGCTATACTTATGCCCCAGACAACAAGGCCCGCGACGCGGTGCCTCGGCGGCATAGCCGGGGGCGTGGCGCCGCGGCGCGCGGGAGGCGCAATGGAATCTCTGTACAGGAAGTATCGTCCGCAGACGTTTGACCAGGTAGTTGGCCAGCAGCATGTGGTTTCGACGCTTGAGAACGCCGTGCTGGAGGGCCGCACGAGCCACGCGTACCTGTTCTGCGGGCCGCGTGGTACGGGCAAGACGACCATGGCGCGCATCCTGGCAAAGGCCCTGATGTGCGAGCAGGGCCCGGGGCACCTGCCGGACGGGACGTGCGAGCAGTGCAAGCTGATCGCGGCCGGCGAGCACCCGGACGTGTACGAGCTGGACGCCGCGTCCAGGACGGGCGTGGACAACGTTCGCGAAGAGATCATCAATCGCGTCAACTACGCCCCCGTGCGCGGCAATTACAAGTTCTATATCATCGACGAGGTCCACATGCTCACGACGGCGGCGTTCAACGCGCTGCTGAAGACGCTCGAGGAGCCTCCTGAGCACGTGGTTTTCGTACTGTGCACAACGGACCCGCAGAAGATTCCCGAGACCATCCTCTCGCGCGTGCAGCGCTTCGACTTCCGCGCCATTGGCGCGCCGGACATCGAGGCCCACCTCGAGGACGTCTGCCGCCAAGAGGGCTTCGAGTACGACAAGGCCGCGCTCGAGCTGGTGGTGCGCCACGCGCGCGGCGGCATGCGCGATGCGCTGAGCACACTGGAGAAGCTCTCCGTATTTGGTGACGGCAAGGTGTCGCTGGAGTCCGCCCAGGACCTGTTGGGCGAGGTCAGCGGCTCCATGCTGGTGAGCGTCGCCTGCGCCATGGCGGAGCGCAACGTGCCCACGCTGTTCTCGGCGGTGGGCGACCTCGTGAGCCAGGGCCGCGATCTGCTGGAGTTCACCCGCGAGCTCGCGGGTCACCTGCGCGACGTGTACGTGGTCGCCGCGGTGGGAGCGAAGCCCGGCGTGGTGGACGCCAACGAGGAGGAGCTGCAGAACCTGCGCGACGAGGCGCTGGCGTTTGGCTCCGTGGACAGGATCTCGCGCGCGATGGTGGTGCTGGGTGATGCCGCGAAGGAGATGCGCACCGCGACGGACCAGCGCCTGGTGCTCGAGGTGGCGCTCACCAAGATCGCGCGCCCCAAGAGCGACCTGACGCTCGACTCCCTCGCGGACCGTGTGGCCCAGCTCGAGCGCCGCGTGGCGGAGCTGATGGTGCCGGGCGCGATGCCTACCGCCGCTCCGACGACCCCCACGCCACCGGCCGCCACACCAGCAGCCACGCCCCGTGCGCCGCGTCCAACTGCGCCAGCGCGTCCGGCGCAGAGCGAGAAGAACGTGGCCACCGCGCCGCAGCCAGAAGCTGGGGTGCGCCCTGCGCCTTCGCCACAACCCAGGGCGTCGCGGCAGGCGCCCGTGCAGGCAGCCGCAAGCAAGCCGGCTCCCGCGCCACGATCCGCGGCGCCGGCACCGAAGCCTGTCACGCCCCGGCCGGCACCGGCTCCGTCACCCCGGACCGCATCGGCTCCGACACCCCGGACCGCATCGGCTCCGGCACCCCGGCCGGTGCCAAAACCGGCATCCCGGCCGGCGCCCCAGCCGGCGGCTCCTGCGCCAAGCGCGGCGGCCAGCTCGAGTGCCGTGACGGACGGCGGAGAGCTCCAGCGCAGGTGGCGCCAGGTGGTCGACACGCTGGTGCGCAAGGACCCTCCGCGCGGCTCGCTGCTGCTCAGCTCCTCGGCCATCAGCGACGACGGCTCGAAGCTGCTGGTCAACCTGCCTAAGGGCTCCGCGTTCGCCGTGAAGATGCTCGAGCGAGCGGACGTGAGGGCCGTGGTCGAGCCTGCCGTCGAGGCGCTGTTCGGCCACAGACAGCTGATCTATGCCGAGGCAAGCCTGCGCGGCGCGGACATCGCGCGCTCCCAGAGGGCGGCTGCGCCGATTCCCGCGCCCGCAACTACGCCGGCTCCCGCACCGCGGCCGGCTCCCGCACCGCGGCCGGCTCCCGCCCCGGCGCCTGTCCCGGCTCCCGCACCCGCGCAGCCCGCCGGGCCCATGCCCTGGGACGACATGCCACCCTACGAGGAGGTTCCCTACGACGACGCGGCCGCCGTCTCGTACGACGAGGACGTGCAGGAGGGAAGGGCTCCCGGTGGATACGACGCCGCGCCCGCACCTTCACTGCAGACCCCGGCGTCCGCTCGCAAGCCTGACCCGCAACCAGCACCTGCCCCCGCGCCCGCACCTGCCCCCGCGTCTGCGCCGGCCCCGACGCCGAAGCCCGCGTCCAAGCCAGAGCCTGTGCGCGCGTTTGGCGATGCGCAGCCCGAGGCGTCGCTGGACGACGCGCCCGCAGACGCCCAGGCCGTGCTCGACATGCTGTCCAGCGTGTTTGGCGACGTGAAGTACGCCGGCGTGCAGAAGAAGGAGTAGCCGGGCCGCACAGGTTCGTAGCGGTACGCTGTACGTGACTTGCTCGCGGCTTTGTGACGTGCAAGTAGCCGTATCATTCGGTGGGTACAAACAATAGGGCGAGAAGGGCATGCTCTTCTCGCCCACGGCGATTCCCCAGTTAGGAGAACCAACATGAACATGCAGCAGATGATGAAGCAGGCGCAGAAGATGCAGAAGCAGCTTGCGCAGGCGCAGGAGAAGCTGGGCGAGACCGAGGTGTCCGCCTCGGCCGGCGGCGGGATGGTCAAGGTGACCGGCACCGCTGACGGGCACATCACCGGCATCACGATCGACCCGGAGGCGCTGGACCCGGAGGACGTGGAGATGCTGCAGGACAGCATCCTCGCGGCCGTGAACGACTGCCTGGAGAGCGGCCAGAGCGTCGCGAACCAGCAGATGGGTGCCATCACCGGCGGCATGAACATCCCGGGGATGTTCTAGTGGCGCTTTCGGGCGAGGCGTTTGGCGGCTCGGCCGGCGCGGGCTCGGCCGTCGCGGCGTCGGGCGCGCCGGGCGATGGCCGCGCGCTGCAGCGCCTGCTTGACGAGCTGGGCCGACTGCCGGGCATTGGGCCAAAGTCTGCCCAGCGCATCGCGTACTACCTGCTCGAGGCGGACGCCGAGACCGCGCGCCGGCTGGCGGACGCCATCCTGAGGGTGAAGGAGCAGGTGCACTTCTGCCCGATCTGCTTCAACTACGCCACGCGCGAGCACTGCGACGTGTGTGACGACCCCACGCGCGACCGCAGCCGCATCTGCGTGGTCTCGGAGCCGCGCGACGTGCAGGCCATCGAGCGTACCGGCTCGTTCCACGGGCTGTACCACGTGCTGGGCGGGGTGATATCGCCCATGGACAAGGTGGGCCCCGAGCAGCTGCACGTGCGCGAGCTGCTTGGCCGCCTTGCGGACGGCACGGCGGAGGAGGTCATCCTGGCCACGAACCCGGACGTCGAGGGCGAGACCACGGCCACGTACCTGAGCCGGATCATCCGGCCGCTGGGCGTGGAGGTGACGCGCCTGGCAAGCGGGCTGCCCGTGGGCGGCGACCTGGAGTACGCCGACGAGGTGACCCTTGGCCGCGCGATAGAGGCCAGAAGGGCGCTTTAGTCCGCGGCTCCGCGCGGTTCGTAGCATAATCGCAGCAGACACCAGACGGGGAGGTCTGACACATGAGCGAAAACGCAGGAAGCTCCTCCGCACGGCACGGCGCCCGGCACGCGGCGACCGGCTCGGGCGGCGCGCGCGTGCCCAGGCGCGGCGGACGCTCCACGGGCGGCACGCACTTTGCGGGAGCCACCACCAACCACTACCAGAACTACGGCGTTGGCCACGACTACGACAGCGACGGCATGGCCGAGCAGGCCGCGCCGCGCCCCGTGCTCGACCCGGCGGCGACCGGCTCGTTCAGGCGGATCGACGCGAGCATGGGCGCGAAGGTCGAGACCCGCTCAAACGTAGAGACGCTCTCCGCGGACTCAACCACGTCGTGGCGCCGCAGCGGCTACGGAAGCGAGCGCCGCCTGTCCGACGCGTACCGTCCCCAGACGCAGCGCCGCGAGCCCCAGACGCACGCCAACCGCAAGCTGATCGCGGGCATCGCGGTGGCCGTCGTGGTGGTGCTGGCGCTTGGCGGCTACCTTCTGGGCGGCATCCTGAGCGGCGGCACCGCCAAGACCACCAAGACAAAGCAGGTGGAGAAGACCGTGGTCGCCGCGGACCAGTCCATCCGCTACCGCGACGCCACGTACTCGCTGCGCAAGCAGGACGACGGCACGTACGCCATTGTATCGGCCGTCACAAAGGGCGAAGGCCTGCAGGTGATGAGCACGGTGCCCGGAACGCCGGCGAGCCTGGTGCTGTACAACGGCACGATCGTGGTGCCCGAGAACCTGGACGGCAACTGGGACGTGTACGCGTGCACCATCGGCATGGGCACACCGGCCTCGCCCGTGGTCGACTCGGACGGCAAGGCCGTGGGCGGATCGGGCACCATCAAGTCCGTCAAGCTGTCCCAGCAGGGGGTCGCCGTCACGACCGACTCGGGCGACACCACCAGCGTGACGCTCAGCGGCAGCGCCTCGGCCATCGGCACGAAGTCCGATGCGAAGTCCGATGCGAAGTCGGACTCCAAGTCGGGCTCGGACTCCGACGCGTCATCCAGCGCCGCGGGCGCGTCCGACGACGGCGCCGCGACCACGGAGTAGCGCCGCCGGAGCCGCCACGCCGGGCCGGCAGCCGCCCCGCCCGCCGGGCCCCGCAGCTGCCTTGCGGCGCCGGGCCCGCGCCCTTCTCGCCTGCCGGCGCGTGCCCGCCAAGGTTGTGCACAACTGGTGGAGAAGAACTTTCTTAATTTTCTGCTAGACAAACGTGGGGCGGAGCGTGTACTATTGCTTACGCACTGATGCACGGGGTATTAGCTCAGCTGGTTAGAGCGCCGGCCTGTCACGTCGGAGGTCGCGGGTTCGAGTCCCGCATATCCCGCCATTCATGTATTCAGGGCTTCGGGGAACCGGAGCCCTTTTTATTGCACCAGCGCACGGGGTATTAGCTCAGCTGGTTAGAGCGCCGGCCTGTCACGTCGGAGGTCGCGGGTTCGAGTCCCGCATATCCCGCCATCTTGACCGCAGAGGGGTCCCGGGCAACCGGGGCCCCTTTCTTGTGCGGCGGGCTTGCGGTTGCCTTGCTGCTGGCTTGCGGGGGGCGTAGCGCGACGCGTGCGGCGGCGCGCGAGGCGTCAATGGGCTACAATCACAAAATGCTGCCGCAATGGTGGACTAAGCCGGCGCGCCGCACGGGCACGGCCGACGCAGGGGACACGGCACGAAGGGTCGGAACGTGGACATCTCCAGGAAGACAGACTACTCGCTGCGCATGCTCGCCGAGCTCGTAAGGAGCGACGGCGTGGTGTCCGTCCGCGCCGCGGCCGAGAAGAACGGCATCCCGTACTCGTTCGCGCGCTCCATCCAGCACGACCTGGTGTCCGCGGGCATCATCGAGAGCACGCGCGGCGCCCGCGGCGGCATGCGCCTGTGCCTGGACCCGCGCGAGGTGACCATGCGCCAGGTGATCGAGGCGATCCAGGGCCCCGTGTTCGTGGCCACGTGCGGAACGGCCGGCCCGGAGGGCGGCGCGTGTCCCTTTCGCCCGGAGTGCCACTTCAACCCCGTCTGGTGCGAGGCGGAGCGCATCCTGACGCGCTACTTCGACTCCATCAGCCTGTACGAGGTGGTCTGCGAGCACAAGCATCCCGCGCTGACGCCCGAAAGCGGCTTCGAGGTGCTGGGCCCGGCGCCGCAGGTGCCGGACGTGCCCAGCGCGCGGTAGGTGCCGCCATGAGCGACGCCACGCCGACGTCGGCGCACGCCGCCGGCCCCGCGAGCCCGACGCCGTCCGCTGAGCCCAAGGCTCCCGCGCAGGTGCCGCCGGAGTTTAGGCAGAAGGTGCTCGAGCGCGGCCGCGAGCTGTACCGCGACCTTCCGTGGAGAAGGACGCGCGACCCGTACCAGATATGGATATCCGAGGTCATGCTCCAGCAGACCCAGGTGGCGCGCGTGGACGGGCGCTGGCAGCGCTGGTGCGAGCGCTTTCCCAGCGTGGACGCCCTTGCGGCGGCGGACGCCGCGGACGTGCTTGAGGAGTGGCAGGGCATGGGCTACAACCGCAGGGCGCTTGCGCTGTGGAGGGCCGCGGGCATCGTGAGCGCCGCGGGCGGCGCCATGCCGATTGAGGCGCGCGAGCTTGTGGCGCTGCCCGGCATAGGCCCGGCCACGGCGGCCGGAATCCGCGCGTTTGCGTACGACCTGCCCGGCGTGTACCTCGAGACCAACGTGCGCTCCGTCTTTCTGCACGAGCTCTATCCCGATGCCGTGGCGGTGCCGGACAAGGACCTGGTGCCGCTGGTGGAGGCCAGCTGCCCCGCCGACGCCTTGGACCCGCAGGACGACCCGAGGACGTGGTACTACGCCCTTCTCGACTACGGCGCCTACCTCAAGAAGACGCTGCCCAACCCGTCCAGGCGCTCGAAGTCGCATGTGAGACAGTCAAGGTTCGAGGGGTCCCACCGGCAGAAGCGCGCGGAGCTGGTGCGGCTGCTGCTGGGGCACCGCTTCGTCGGCCGGCGTGGCGTGGACCTTGTGACGATTACCGAAGAGCTGTCTGCGATCGAGGCGGAAGCGGGTAGAAAGAAGATATCCGCGCGTGACGTGGCCGCTCTGCTGGAAGAGCTCGAGGCCGAGGGATTTTGTCACAAAATTGGTGGCAATTGGTCGTCCTAGGTCATATCATGTGAGGTGTTTCAAAGGCATGGGGCGGGCAGGGGGCTTGTCCCGCTGCGAGAGGAGACCGTACATGGCAGTCGATTTTGAGAACTCCCAGACGAAGAAGAACCTCGAGGCCGCGTTCGCCGGCGAGAGCCAGGCGACGAACAAGTACTCCTACTACGCCAGCAAGGCCAAGAAGGAGGGATACGTCCAGATCTCCAACATCTTTACCGAGACCTCGGGCAACGAGCGCGAGCACGCGAAGCTCTGGTTCAAGTACCTGCATGACGGCGACGTTCCCGATACCCTGACCAACCTGAAGGACGCTGCCGCGGGCGAGAACTACGAGTGGACTGACATGTACAAGGGCTTTGCCGAGACCGCGGATGCCGAGGGCTTCAAGGAGATCGCCGCCAAGTTCCGCATGGTCGGCGAGGTCGAGAAGCACCACGAGGAGCGCTACAACAAGCTCGTCGAGCGCGTGGAGAAGGGCGAGGTGTTCCAGCGCGAGGGCGTCAAGGTCTGGAAGTGCCTGAACTGCGGTCACATCCACGTGGGTGAGACCGCGCCGAAGGTCTGCCCCGTCTGCAACCATCCGCAGAGCTACTTCGAGGAGCTGGCGATCAACTACTAGCGCCCCGCGCCGCCCGTACGGCAGCATGAGCGACCCGCGCCCCGCACGCCACCGACGTGCGGGGCGCTCTTTGTGCCGCGGGGCGCGGGGCGGGCGCGAGGCGGGCGCGCTGCCGCGGACGAGGCTGCTGCGGGTGCGTGCCGCCGCGGACGGCGTTCGTGCCTTGGGCCCGCCCCTCGTTCCGCATCAGCGCACGGCGGGCCGTCGCTTGAGTGGGGCTTACAACAAATCGCGATTTGTTGTTTGATGCCTCGCTGCCACACCCTCGCACTTGTATCCACACGTGTCGACCCTGCGATCCATGCTTAGATGCATGTCAAAGACGTTATCGGTTTTACCGATAGCAATTAAGATGATACTGACAGATGGCATTTACCTGCGAAAACGGTCAAATCAGCTGTAATCTCACATGAAAATCATTGCGAGTGACAACAGGCGTCCTATGATGTGCTCGCGATGAAAACGAGAACCGACATATCACCCACGAGCACGTTAATGCCCTAGCCCGGCCTCAGGAAGCTGCAACTACGCAGACGAGGACCGGGCGACGGCAAGGCAGCGTTATCGCATCCAAAACACAAGGCGCACACGGCGCCGCTCACAAAGGAGAACATCATGGCATTCGAGCTCGATCCCACCTTCGCGTCCGACACCGAGAAGCACTTCGACACCCTGCAGGTCCACGCCGGCTGGGCTCCCGATCCCACCACCGGCTCCGCGGCGCTCCCGATCTACGCCTCCGCGGCGTTCCAGTTCGACGACGCCGCCGACGGCGCCGCAAAGTTCGGTCTCGCCAAGCCGGGCAACATCTACGGCCGCCTGACCAACACCACCACCGACGCCGTCGCCGCCCGCGTGGCCGCGGTCGAGGGCGGTACCGGTGCCGTCGCCGTCGCATCTGGCCACGCGGCAGAGATTCTCGCCCTCACCAACCTCGTCGGCGCCGGCGACCACATCGTCGCGTCCGACTCGCTGTACGGCGGCACGTGGAACATCTTCCTACACACCCTTGGCGACCTCGGCGTCGAGACCACTTTCGTCGAGAACAACGACATCGACGCGTTCGTCGCCGCCACGAAGGAGAACACGAAGCTCTGGTACGTCGAGACCATCGGCAACCCGCTCGTCGACGTCGCGGACGTCCCGGCGCTGGTCCAGGCCGCAAACTCCCTGCCGTCCCCGGTGCCCGTCTTCGTCGACAACACCTTCGCGACGCCCTACCTCTATCGTCCCGCCGAGGACGGCGCGGCCGTCGTGATCGAGTCCCTCACCAAGTGGATCGGCGGCCACGGCGCAGCGCTCGGTGGCGCCGTGATCGACACCGGCAAGTTCAACTGGAAGCAGGACCCCGAGAAGTGGCACACGCTTGCCAAGCCCGACCCCTCCTACCACGGCGCCGTCTTCGCGGACGTCGCGCCCGCCGCGCCGTTCTCCACGCGCGTCCTCGCCAACAAGCTGCGCGATTTCGGCCCGACGCTCTCCCCGTACGCGGCGCAGCTCATCGGCATCGGCCTCGAGACCCTGTCCCTGCGCGTCCAGCGCCACTCCGACAACGCGCTCGCCGTGGCAAGGTGGCTGAAGGATAACCCCAAGGTCGCGTGGGTCCGCTACTCAGGACTCGAGGACGACCCCTCGCACGAGGTCGCGTCCCGCCTCTTCAAGCACGGCTTCGGCGGCGTCGTGGTCTTCGGCCTCAAGAGCGGCCGCGAGGGTGGTCTGAACGTCGTCAACAACGTCAGGCTCTTCACCCACCTCGCCAACGTGGGCGACGCCAAGTCCCTCATCATCCACCCCGCCTCGACCACGCACTCCCAGCTCACGCCCGAGCAGCTCAAGGAGGCGCACCTCAGCGAGGACCTCATCCGTCTCTCCGTCGGCATCGAGGACGTGGACGACATCATCGCCGATCTTGACCAGGCCATCGTCAGGGCCTAGGGCCGGCAACCGGCGGCCGCGCCAGCGCCTCGCCGCCAACCGCGGTCCTGCGACTCGGGCCGCGCCACAACCACGCTCCACAAAGGGGATGACGCCCGTCAAAAGGCGCCGTCCCCCTTCGCGTCTTGCAGCTGTCTTTCGCCACATGGCCGGTGCCCCACGGGCCCGCACAAGGCGCCGGGCGAGAAGGGCCGCAGCCTCGCCCGCGTCACCGCCATGGGTCCGGCAACGCCGCGGCCGCGCGGCTTGGCCGCGCGCCACCCGCCGGCTCCGCCCGGCCCCGGACCCTACGCCCGGTGCGCCTCGTCAAAGGCCTTCGCCCGGGCCACCGTGCCGCGGCGCACGTCGTCGCTGCGCGGGTGCAGCCGCACAAAGCGCGCGAACCCCTCCACGGACCAGTCGTCCCAGCCCTCCGTGTCGCCCAGGGCCTTGAACATGCACGTGGGCACCTCGCCCAGCGCAAGGTTCTTGCGGATGCACGCGTCGCAGCCAAAGCCGCCCCTCGCCAGGTTCGCGGGGTTGTTGGGGTTGCACGGGCAGCGCGTGTCGCCACAGGTGCAGAAGTGCCTGCCAAGGTCCGACATCACGAGCTCCTCTCGCTTGCCTTGCGTCCGCGCGCCCCGCCGGCGCCACCCTTGCCGCGCCCCGCGCCGGCGCCCTTCGAGCTAGCCCTTCCCGCGCCCTTCGCAGACCCGCGCCTTGCCGGGCGCGTCGCCTTGAACGCAGACGGGCAGATGTCCGCGCACGGGCAGCCCTCGCACTTCGGCCGCTGCGCCGTGCACGTGTCGCGGCCAAAGTGTATCCACTCCTCGTTCACGTAGGTCCAGAGCTCGTGCGGCAGCAGGTCAAGCAGGTCCTTCTCCGCCGCTGCGGGAGTGCTCGCGCGCGTAAAGCCCATGCGCGTGGCGATGCGGAACACGTGCGTGTCGACCGCGATGCCCTCGCATATGCCAAACGCCTTGTTCAGCACGATGTTCGCGGTCTTGCGGCCCACGCCCGGCAGGCGGCACAGCTCCTCCATCGTGCGCGGTACCTCGCCGCCAAAGTCGCTCACGATCATCTGCGACAGCTCCACGCAGTGCGCGGCCTTCGCGCGCCAGAAGCCAATGCTGTGGATGACCTCACCCACCTCTGCGGGGTCGGCCTGCGCCATGGCCTCGGGCGTGGGCCAGCGGCGAAACAGCTCCGGCGTCACGCGGTTCACGCCGGCGTCCGTGGTCTGGGCGGAAAGCATCACGCACACCACCAGCGTAAACGGGTCGTGGTAGTCAAGCGCGCTCTGCACGCCGGGGTAGCGCTCGTGCATGCGGGCGCAAAACTCGATGCCGCGCTGCCGGCGCGACGCCTTCGACTCTCGTGGCACGATCTTCTCACCTGCCTTGTCGCGCCCCGCCGGCGTGCGCGCGGGCGCGCCGCGCGGGGCCCAAACTTGCCGTTAGTGGCACATGATACCCGCTTTTGTGCCCGGGCGACCGCCCCGACCGCCCCGTCGGCGGCGTTCGTACCATCTTACCAGCGCTTCGTGCGCGCGTTGCGCTATGCCCGCAGCGAGCCGTTCGCGCGCGGCCCGTTTGCGGCCGACCGCGAAGTCATGACCGCAAAGCCTTGCCCGTTTACATAGAATGTGTAGTTGCGGTGGTGATTGTGTGGCACGCCACCCACCCTAGTCGTGACGAAGCCGGAGGATGGTCGCATGAGCGCGCCTATAGCCAACTACCTTCTTACCAAAGACGACCTGTACCTTATGGGCAAGGGCGTGTGGTACCGCAGCTACGAGAAGCTGGGCGCGCACCCCTGCAACAAGGACGACGTCGAGGGCTACTGGTTCGCCGTGTGGGCGCCTGACGTCAAGAGCGTCCGCGTGATCGGCGACTTCAACGACTGGGACACGGAGGCCACCTACCTCGAGTGCACGCCCACCGGCGGCGTGTGGTACGGCTTCGTGCCGGGCGCCACGGAGGGCCAGCTGTACAAGTACCTGATTGAGACCGCCCACGGCGACCTGCTGTACAAGGCTGACCCGTACGCGTTCTACGCCGAGTGCTCCCCGGGGACGGCGTCGCGCACCGCCGACCTCTCTGGCTATGAGTGGCAGGACGAGAAGTACATGGCCTCTCGCTCGAAGCAGGACTTCTTCAAGCGGCCGCTCAACATCTTCGAGTGCCACCTGGGCAGCTGGAAGCGCCACTCGGACGGCCTGGCCGGAAACGGCGACCCCGATTCCGACGACCACTCCGGCAGCTACCTCACGTACGACGAGCTCTCCGTCGAGCTGGTCGATTACGTCAAGGGGATGGGCTACTCGCACATAGAGATCCTGCCCGTGATGGAGCATCCGTTCGACGGCTCGTGGGGCTACCAGATCACGGGCTACTTCGCGCCCACCAGCCGCTACGGCAAGCCCACGCAGTTCAAGCACTTCGTGGACGCGTGCCACCAGGCGGGCATCGGCGTGATCCTGGACTGGGTGCCCGGCGGCTTCTGCCGCGACGAGCAGGGCCTGGTGCACTTCAACGGCGACAAGCTGTACGAGAAGGAGGAGCACCCCAACTGGGGCACGTTCAAGTTCGACTTCACCAGAAACGAGGTCCGCAACTTCCTCACGTCCAACCTGCTGTACTGGGTGAGCGAGTACCACGCCGACGGCATCCGCATGGACGGCGTCACGTCCATGCTGTACCTCAACTTCGGCATCGACGACCCCAGCCAGAAGAAGTTCAACTCGCGCGGGACGGAGGAGGACGATGCGTCCATCGACTTCATCCGCACGTGCAACGACACCATGGGCAAGTACCACCCGGACGTCATGATGATCGCGGAGGAGTCCACGGCGTGGCCGCTCGTGACGTACCCCACGTCCGACGGCGGCCTGGGATTCCACTTCAAGTGGGATATGGGCTGGATGAACGACACGCTGCACTACATGCAGACCGACTTCCCGTACCGCCCCGGCAACCACAAGCTCCTGACCTTCTCGACCATGTACCAGTTCAATGAGAACTTCATACTGCCGCTCTCGCACGACGAGGTGGTGCACGGCAAGTGCTCGCTCATCACCAGGATGCCGGGCGACTACTGGCGCCAGTTCGCGGGCATGCGCGCCCTCGTGCTGTACCAGATGACGCACGCGGGCGGCAAGCTCAACTTCATGGGCAACGAGATCGGCCAGTTCATCGAGTGGCGCTACTATGAGGGCATCCAATACTTCCTGACGGAGGAGTACGAGAGCCACGCCCACCAGCAGCACTACATCGCGGCCCTGAACGCGCTGTATAAGGCCCAGCCCGCGCTGTGGCAGGACTCGTACTCGCCGGAGGGCTTCGACTGGATCGACGCGGACAACGCCGACCAGTGCATAATCTCGTTCGCGCGCCATGGCGACGACGAGAAGGACGACCTCGTGGTCGTGATCAACTTCGAGGTGAACCCCCACGAGGACTTCAGGCTGGGCGTGCCGCGGCCGGGCTTCTACGAGGAGGTCTTCAACTCCGACGACGAGGAGTACGGCGGCTCGGGCGTCACGAACAAGGGCGTGAGGTTCAAGACCGCCGAGGAGCCGTGGAACCGTCAGGAGCAGTCCATCGAGCTTCGCATACCGCCGCTGGGCGGCACGATCCTGCGCTACGTGGGCCCGCTGCCCAAGAAGCGCACCCGCAAGGCGGCCCCCAAAGCTGCCCCCAAGACAACCTCCAAGGCGTCTACCTCGGCAAAGTCCGCCACCAAAGCCGCCTCAAAGGTAACGAAGGCGTCAACCGGCGCCAAGGCGGCGGCAAAAAAGGCATCCTCGCGCAAGACCTCGGCCGCAAAAACTGGTAACACTAAGGTGGCTGGCAAGTCCAAGGCGCCTTCGTCGCCTGCGAGCAAAGGGGGAAACGCGAAGGCGAGAAGAGCCGGCGCCACGAAGTCGGAATAGCCGACGGGGCAAGCGAGCCGGGCGCGCACGGACGCGTCCGCAGGGGTAGGACAGGACCGCCGCCGCGGGGTCCCGTCAAAAATCGTTCTAAGGACTGACATGACTGAACAGAGCTGGCCCAAGATCTTCACCGACAAGGACGACTTCATCAGGCAGTACCGCCTGGCGTGCGAGCGCGAGTTCTCCAAGCCCCACGAGGAGCTAGGTCCGCAGGAGCGCTACTACGCCATGGCGAGCCTCATCGCGGACAAGGCGAAGGCGCTCAGGGGCAACACCCTCGAGCAGGCAAACGACAAGGGCGAGAAGACCGTGTACTACTTCTCCATCGAGTTCCTGCTTGGTCCCCTGCTTGACAACTACCTGCTGAACTTTGGCATCCGCGACATCGTGAAGGCCGCGTGCAAGGACCTCGACATGCGGCTCGACGACATCGAGCGCTACGAGAGCGACCCTGGCCTCGGCAACGGTGGCCTCGGCCGTCTGGCCGCGTGCTTCCTCGACTCCATGGCCGCGCTCGGCATCAACGGCAACGGCAATGGCATGCGCTATCGCTACGGCCTGTTCAAGCAGGCCATCGAGGGCGGCCGTCAGGTCGAGAAGATGGACAACTGGCTCGAGCACGGCTTCCCGTGGGAGACCCGCAGGAACGAGAGCTCAGTCCTCATCCGCTTCGGCGGCCAGGTCGTGCGCCACGAGGAGAACGGCCGCTACTGGTTCACGCAGGAGGGCGGCGAGCTCGTGAAGGCCGTCCCGTACGACGTGCCCATCGTCGGCTACGGCGGAAAGAAGGTCAACAACCTGCGCCTGTGGAGCGCCGAGCCCGCCGAGGAGAACTTCGACCTCGACGCGTTCAACGCCGGCGACTACGCCAAGGCCATGAAGTTCCGCTCCGACGTCGAGGCGATCTCGCAGATTCTGTACCCGAACGACGCTGGCGAGCACGGCCGCCTGCTCAGGCTTAAGCAGGAGTACCTGTTCGTCTCCGCGGGCCTGCAGACGATCCTGCGCGACTACAAGAAGAAGTACGGGGACGACAACTGGGGGGACCTCGGCAAGCACGTCTCCATCCACACGAACGACACCCACCCCGCCATGTGCGGCCCTGAGCTCATGAAGCTCCTGGTGGACGAGCACGGCGTCGACTTCGACCTCGCGTTCAAGATCGCGCAGGAGACCATCTCGTACACCAACCACACGATCATGCCCGAGGCGCTGGAGAAGTGGCCCATCGGCACGTTCCGCGACCTGCTGCCCCGCACCTACATGTTCATCGAGGAGATCGACCGCCGCTACCGCGAGAGCTTCCCGCACACCGATCCCAACTGGCAGGAGGAGTTCAAGAACACCGCCATCCTGTGGGACGGCCAGATTCGCATGGCGAACCTCTCCGTCATCTTCGCGAACTCCGTCAACGGCGTCTCCGCGCTGCACACCGGCATCCTCGAGGCGACGACGCTGCACGACTTCTACAAGCTGACGCCCGAGAAGTTCAACAACAAGACGAACGGCATCTCGCACCGCCGCTTCCTCGGCAACGCGAACCCCAAGTACGCGAAGCTCGTGTGCGACGTGCTGGGCGAGGGCTGGCTCGGTGACGCAAACAAGCTGTCCGAGCTCGAGAAGTACGAGGACGACCCCTCGTTCCTGGAGCAGTTCGAGAAGGCGAAGGAGTGGGACAAGCAGCGCCTCGCGGACTACATCAAGGAGACGACGGGCACGGTCCTCGACACCAACATGGTGTTCGACGTCCAGGTCAAGCGCTTCCACGCGTACAAGCGCCAGCTGCTGAACGTGTTCAAGATCCTGGACATCTACAACAGACTGCTTGCCGACCCGTCCTTCAAGCCGCGCCCGACGGCGTTCATCTTCTCTGGCAAGGCGGCGCAGAGCTACACCTTCGCCAAGGAGGTCATCCGTCTCATCAACTCCGTCGCGGACGTCATCAACAACGACAAGCGCGTGAACGACGTCATCCGCGTCGCGTTCGTGCCCAACTTCGCCGTCTCGAGCGCACAGCTCATCTACCCGGCGGCAGAGATCTCCGAGCAGATCTCGTGGGCGGGCTCCGAGGCGTCCGGCACCTCGAACATGAAGCTCATGATGAACGGCGCCATCACGCTCGGCACCTACGACGGCGCGAACGTCGAGATCGCGAAGCTCGTGGGCGAGGAGAACATCAAGATCTTCGGCCTGAGGACCGAGGAGGTGGATGCGCTCCGCGCGAGCGGCAACTACTGGGCGTACGACCTTCTCAAGAAGGACCCGGACCGTCTGGGCCGCATCGTGAACCAGCTGAAGGACGGCACGTTCGCGCGCCTGTCCGGCAACTTCGACAGCATCTACGACGAGCTCATGGTCGGCAACGACCACGACCTCGTGCTGAAGGACTTCTATTCGTACGTGGACGCGTGGGAGGAGCTGACCCAGGCCTACGGCGACCGCGCAAGGTGGAACCGCGCCGCAGTCCACAACACGGCCAGGTCGGGATATTTCTCCAGCGACCGAACCATTCGCGAATATGCCCACGACATTTGGCATATTGATGCATAGGTAATGATCGGGGCGAGGGGCTCCGGTACATAGGGATGTGAAGCTCGAAAGGGGAGAAGTTCAATGAGCAAGAGGGAATGCATTGCAATGCTTCTTGCCGGCGGCCAGGGCAGCAGGCTCGGCGTCCTCACGAAGGAAGTCGCCAAGCCCGCCGTCTCGTTCGGCGGGAAGTATCGCATCATCGACTTTGCGCTGTCCAACTGCGCCAACTCCGGCATCGACACCGTTGGCGTCCTGACTCAGTACAGGCCGTATCTCCTGCACAACTACCTGGGCTCCGGCAGCGCCTGGAACCTGGACGAGAGCGAGGGGGGCCTGTTCATCCTCCCGCCGTACGCCACCCAGACCGGCGGCGCGTGGTACGCGGGCACCGCTGACGCCGTGACGCAGAACCTCGGCTTCATCAAGCAGAACGACCCCGAGTACGTCCTCATCCTCTCTGGCGACCAGCTGTACAACATGGACTACCAGAAGATGCTCGACAACCACAAGCGCCACAACGCAGACCTGACCATCGCGGTCATGCCCGTGCCCTGGGAGGAGGCGTCCCGCTTCGGCATCCTGACGACCGACGAGGACGAGAAGATCCTCAAGTTCACCGAGAAGCCCGCGGAGCCCGACTCGAACCTCGCATCCATGGGCATCTACATCTTCAACGCCGACCTCCTGGTCAAGACGCTGGAGGAGGACGCCGAGGACGAGAGCTCCGAGCACGACTTCGGCAAGGACATCATCCCGAAGCTCCTCGCCGCAGGCAAGCGCCTGTACACCTACGAGTACAACGGCTTCTGGCGTGACGTCGGCACCATCGCCAGCTACCACGAGACGAGCATGGACCTGCTGGGCACGAAGCCCGACTTCGACCTGTTCGACACCGAGGCCCCCATCATGAGCAACGCCGGCGCCATGCCGCCCGCGTACGTTGGCCCCGACGCCACCGTGGACGACTGCCTCGTCGGCAACGGCAGCAGCATCTACGGCAAGGCCGTGCACTCCATCGTCTCGACCGGGGCCGTCGTCGGCGAGGGTGCCGTCGTCCAGGACTCCGTGCTCCTGCCGGGCTCGGAGGTCAAGGCCGGTGCGCATGTCGTCCGTGCCATCCTCGGCGAGAACTCCGTCGTCGAGGCGGAGGCGACCCTCGGCAGCTCCGACCAGTCCGTTGATATCGCCGTCATTGGAAATGACGCAGTCGTTGCAAAGGAGGCGGAGTAGAGATGGAAAAGCTCCTGGGTGTCATTACCGCCAACTACTCCACAAAGTATCCGAGCGTCCTCTCCGAGACGCGCCCGGTCGCGTCCCTGCCCTACCTCGGCCGCTACCGCGTCGTCGACTTCGCGCTCTCCAACATGGTCAACGCCGGCATCCGCACCGTCGGCATGATCATGCCGTACAACTACCGCTCGCTGATCGACCACATCGGCTCTGGCCGTGACTGGGACCTGAACCGCAAGAAGGGAGGCCTGTTCATCCTGCCCGGCTCCGCGTTCGGCACCTCCCGCACCGGCTCCCGATTCCTGCTTCGCGACCTCGAGTACAACAAGGTCTTCCTGAAGCGCAGCGACGCCGAGCACGTGGTCCTCTCCTCCGCGAGCTTCGTCTACAACATGGACTACGACAAGCTCATCGAGGCCCACAAGGCCTCCGGCGCGGACATCACCGTCGTCACGCAGCCTGCGAAGGGCAAGGATGCCGACGTCACCGGACTTTCCGTCGACGGCACGCGTGTCCACGGCATCAAGCACGGCGTCGAGCGCGGCGAGGTCTCGTTCCTCGACTGCTTCGTCATCGGCCGCGAGTTCTTGCTCCAGCTGCTCAACTGGTACGAGCAGACCGACTACCTCGACCTCTTCGAGGCCATGGCGGCAGACTACGAGCGCGTGAACGTCCAGACGTACGACTTCGACGGCTACGTCGCGCCGATCTTCAACAAGGACAACTACTTCAAGTCCAACATGGACATGCTCGACCCGAAGATCTCCGCCGAGCTGTTCCCCGCCGGCCGCACGATCAAGACGAAGGCCCATGACAACGCGCCCGCGAAGTTCGAGACCGGCTCCCGCGTGAGCAACAGCCGCATCTCCGGCAGCTGCCGCATCAAGGGCACCGTGTCCAACTCCATTCTCGGCCGCAACGTCGTGGTGGAGACGGGCGCCGTCGTCAACAACTCCGTCGTGATGCAGTCGTGCGTGATCAAGACCGGCGCGCGCGTCGAGAACGCGATCGTCGACCGCGACAACGTCGTCCCCGCCGGCACCGAGCTCAAGGGAACGCCCGAGGCCCTGTTCATCAAGGAAAAGGCATCGGTAGAGTAGGGATTTAGCCCATGAGTGATCAGGTCACACGCAAGATAAAGATCCTGTTCGCCGCCACGGAGGCCGTCCCGTTCGTCAAGACGGGCGGCCTGGGTGACGTCGCTGGTTCGCTGCCCCGCTCACTTAATGCTGCAGGGGCGGAATGCTCCGTCATCCTCCCGAAGTACGCCTCGATTCCAGAGGAGTACCAGGAGCAGATGACCCACATAGCAGACTTCTACGTTCCCCTTGCGTGGCGTAGCGTCTACTGCGGCATCGAGAAGCTCACCTACCAGGGTGTCGACTTCTACTTCGTAGACAACGAGGCCTACTTCAAGCGCGACGGCATCTACGGCTACTACGACGACGGCGAGCGCTTCGCGTTCTTCTCGAAGGCGATCTGCGAGGCCATCGAGAAGCTGCCCGAGCTCCAGTGCGACGTCCTTCACTGCAACGACTGGCAGACCGCCCTCGCCACGGTGTTCCTGCGCGAGTTCTACCAGAGCTCCGAGGCGTGCCGTCACGTGAAGACCGTGTTCACGGTCCACAACGTCAAGTTCCAGGGACAGTACAACGACAAGGTCCTCGAGGACGTCCTCGGCCTCGCGGACAACCCGACGGCGTCGAGCCAGCTCTACAACGGCTACGGCACCATCGACTACATGAAGGGCGCGCTCTGCTACTCCGACGTCATCACGACGGTCAGCCCGAGCTACGCCAACGAGCTCCAGATGCCGTTCTACGGCGAGGGCCTCGACGACATCTTCCGCCGCCGCTCCTCCCAGCTGCGCGGTATCCTGAACGGCATCGACGTCGATCTGTGGAACCCCGCGACGGACAAGCTCATCGAGTGCAACTACGACGAGGACTCACTGGACCGCAAGTCCCAGGACAAGGCCGCCCTCCAGCGCGAGCTCGGCCTTGCGGAGGACCCAACGCGCCCGCTCATCGTCATGATCGGGCGCCTCACGAACCAGAAGGGCCTCGGCCTCGTGCGCTATGCCATGAACCACCTGATGGAGCGCGGTGCGCAGGTGGCGATCCTCGGCACGGGCGACAAGGACCAGGAGGACGCGTTCAAGTACTTCGACTGGACGTACGGCGACCAGATGGTTGCGCGCATCGCCTTCGACAACGCGCTCAGCCACCGCATGTACGCCGGCGGCGACATCCTGCTCATGCCGTCGGAGTTCGAGCCGTGCGGCCTGTCGCAGATGATCGCCATGCGCTACGGCACGCTCCCCATCGTCCGCGAGACCGGCGGCCTGCAGGACAGCGTCGTCGCGTACAACAAGTACACCGGCGAGGGCACGGGCTTTAGATTCACGAACATGAATGCGGACGAAATGGCCAACTGCGTGCTTGATGCCTGCGAAGTGTTCTGGACGGATAGGGACGCATGGATTAAGCTACAAAGGCAGGCAATGGAGACCGACTTCAGCTGGGGTCGCGCGGCAGGTGCGTACATGGACATGTACCACTCGCTGCACCCGGAGATCGGTCGTTAAGCAGAAGAGGGTACGGCTTTGAGGGCTAGGCATAACACCTCAGACAGCCAGTACAGGAACCCGTTCGGCGCCGCCATCGCTGGCGGTGCCGTTTCCTTGTACATCGACGTCTGGGACGAGCCATCTGCGGTGGCTAGGCTTCGCGTGTGGATAGACGACAAGGGCGAGAAGATCCTGGATATGGACCGCATCCCCCTCGGCGAGGAAGAGGCCGCCCAGTTCGGGGACGACGTCCCCGTGCGCTTTGGCGTCACGATCGAGCCGGAGGAGCCCGAGGTCATCTGGTACTCGTTCCAGATCGTCGCGGCGGACGGCGCCGTTTGGCGCTACGGAGCCGCGCGCGAGCACGGCTGCGGCGAGGGCGCCTTCGCGTTCGGCGAGCCACCCTCGTTCCAGATCACCGTGTACCGCAACGAGCGCAAGGAACAGCCGGACTGGTACAGAAACGGCATCGTCTACCAGATCTTCCCGGACCGCTTCTATCGCGGCAAGGGCTGGGAGAAGAGCGTGGAGGCCGCGTTCAAGAAGCCCCACAACGCCGGCCCCGGCATGAGGTTCGTGGACGACTGGTTCACGTACCCGCGCTACGACAAGACCCAGGACGGCCGCATCGCAAACTGGGACTTCTACGGCGGCACGCTTAACGGCATCCGCGAGAAGCTCCCGTACCTCGAGGCGCTCGGCATCACGGTCATCTACCTCAACCCCATCTTCGAGGCGGCGTCCAACCACCGCTACGACACGGCGAACTACCTCAGGATCGACCCCATGCTCGGCACGGAGGGCGACTTCAAGGCGCTGTGCCAGGACGCCTCTTCCCGCGGCATCTCCATCATCCTCGACGGCGTGTTCAACCACGTCGGTGCGGACTCCCTCTACTTCAACAAGTACGGCAACTACGGCACGGAGGGCGCGGCGCAGCCCGGCGCCTCCGCGTACGACACCTGGTTCGACTTCAACGGGGACGGCAGCTACAAGAGCTGGTGGGGTGTGGACGACCTGCCAGACGTGAGCGAGGACGGCCCAGACTTCCGCGAGCTCATCTGCGGTCACGACGGCGTCATCCGCAAGTGGCTGCGCCTCGGCGCGCGCGGCTGGCGCCTCGACGTGGCCGACGAGCTCTCCGACGACTTCATCTCAGAGATCAAGGCGGCGGCCCTGGCCGAGAAGCCCGATGCCGTCGTGATCGGCGAGGTCTGGGAGGACGCGACCAACAAGTTCGCCTACGACCGCCTCCGCCACTACTTCTGGGGCTCCGAGCTCGACGGCACCATGAACTACCCGCTGCGCAAGGTCCTTCTCGACTTCCTCACCAACCGCGTGGAGGCCGCGGAGGTCTGTCGCGTCACCCAGTCCCTCACGGAGAACTACCCGCCGGAGGCGTTCGCGGGCGAGCTCAACCTCCTGGGCAGCCACGACCGCATCAGGCTCCTCACCATCCTGGGCAACTCGCCGGAGCCGGACTCCCTTGGCGACTACCAGCGCTATGCGTTCCGCCTGGACAGGGACCACACCAACCTCGCCGTCAGCCGCCTGTGGGTCGCGGCCCTGCTGCAGATGACGCTGCCCGGCGTCCCAAGCATCTACTACGGCGACGAGGCCGGCCTCCAGGGCTACGGCGACCCGTACAACCGCGCCGCCTACCCGTGGGGCCGCGAGAACAAGGACTGCTTCGACATCTATCGCAACGCCGTCGCCATCCGAAAGTCGCTCCCCGTGTTCACGGACGGCACCTACCGCCCGTTCGCGGTCGGCCGCGACGTCTTCGGCTTCTGGCGCGAGGACGCAAAGTCCAAGGTGTGCGTGCTCGTGAACGCGAGCCTCGACGTAGACCACACCGTCACGATCCCGCTGGACGGCCTCGAGGTGGACGACGTGGTCTCCGGCAAGGAGCCCGAGGTCGCGGACGGCAGCGCCCGCGTGTTCCTGTGGCCGCTCGGCACGGCCGTCCTCAACCTGCACAAGAGGCAGCGCCTGCAGAAGCCCATGGAGCGCGGCATGGGCGTGGTGTGCCATGTCACGTCGCTTCCCAACCCCGTGCGCCCCGGCAAGCCGGGCACGCTGGGAGACCCCGCGTACCGCTTCATCGACTACCTTGCGGCGGGCGGCCAGCGCTACTGGCAGGTCCTGCCCGTCAACCCCACCGACCACTTCGGCTCCCCGTACGCGGGACTCTCCGCGTTCGCGGGCAACGTCGCGCTCATGTGGGGCTACGACGAGGAGGGCGGCACCGCGTTCTCCGCGGACTTCGAGGGCACGCGCGAGTACCGCGACTTCCTGCAAGAGAACGAGGAGTGGCTCATCCCGTACGCAACGTTCCGCGCCATCAAGCGCCGCATGGGCGAGAAGAGCTGGCAGGAGTGGCCCAAGCGCTATCGCGAGTATAGCGACAGGCTCGCCCACGGCAAGGAGCTGGCCGCGGACGTGCGCCGCGAGTGCGCCGTGCAGTTCGAGTTCATGCGCCAGTGGGGCGAGGTCCGCGCGTATGCAAACGCCCACGGCGTCAAGATCATTGGCGACATGCCCATGTACGTGAGCGCGGACTCGTCCGACGTCTGGGCGGAGCGCAAGTACTTCGCGGTGGGCGCAGACGGCTACCCCGCCGGGCAGGCGGGCTGCCCGCCCGACAGCTTCTCCGCCGACGGCCAGCTCTGGGGCAACCCCACGTACCGCTGGGACGTCATGCGCGCGGACGGCTACCGCTGGTGGATGCGCCGCTTCAAGCGCGCGTTCCAGCTGTACGACTACGTCCGCCTCGACCACTTCCTCGGCTTCAGCAGCTACTACTGCATCCCCAACGGCAAGACCCCGCTTAAGGGCGCGTGGTACTTCGGGCCGGGGATCGACCTCTTCAAGCGTGCGTACCAGGAGTTCGGCCCGCTGCCCGTCGTGGCGGAGGACCTTGGCACCGTCACGCCTGCCGTGCGCGCCCTCGTGAGCGCCACGGGCTTCCCGGGCATGGACGTCGCCCAGTTCTACCAGGGCGACCCCAGCCAGAGCTACGTGCCCGCGACGCAGAAGATGGTCTACACCTCCACGCACGACACCAACACGCTCCTGGGCTGGGTGCGCGAGCACTACGGCCTTACGTCCGGCGCCGGCGCCAGCGAGGAGGAGGTCGTTCGCCTGCACGACGAGGCCGTCGCCAAGGCGGACCGCGTGATGGACGCGTGCCTTTCCACAAACGCGGACGTTGCCATGGTCACGCTGCAGGACGTCCTTCGCCTGGACGAGAGCCACCGCATGAACGTGCCGGGCGTCGCCACGGGCAACTGGAGCTGGCAGGCAGACCAGGCGTCCATCGACGCGTCGCAGGATCACCTGCGCGATCTGGCCGAGAAGAGCGGCCGCATCTAGCGGCACCACGCGCGTGCGCCAGGTCACGTGCCGACAGATACGCAAAAGGCGGGCCGGGGACGATCACGTCCTCGGCCCGCTCTGTTAGTCCTGGGCTATTTCCGTTGCGGGGGGGGGTGCCACGCTTCCCTGTTCCGGCACGAGCCTCGCGCGCACCATTGCGTCGAGCACCTTCTCGCGCACCTGTTTGCTGCGGCGTTCCGGCACGGGGATGCGCGAGCCGTTGTCCAGGCGAATCTCCTTGCGCGCGACCTGGTCTATGCGCAGCACGTTGATGGCATAGCTGCGGTGCACGCGCACAAAGTACTCCGGGAAGTCCTGTAGCAGCTCGCTAAGGGCCATGCGCACCCTGATAATGCGTTGCGGCAGGTGAACGAGGGTGTACTGGTGCCGACTCTCTAGGTACAGAACGTCGGAGCGATACACCACGTGCGAGAGCCCATCGGTGTCGCGCAGGATGAGCGGCGCGTCCTGCGGCTGCGTGTCAGGGGTAAACGTGTCTGCCGGTGCCTCCGGCGAGGCGAGTGGCAACGAGAAGTGCATGTGTACGAGTCTCGGTGCATCCGGGCAGACTCGCCAGACAAAGGTGCAGCGGAATCCGCTGGTGCCGCGTGAGGGGTCGAGCACGTTTCCGAGCACAAGGATGGTGCAGGTGTCGTCCGTCTCGAAGACGCGGCGGACCTCCAGCACCCGGTAGGTGAGCACCCTGCAGAGGCTTCGTGCCCTCTGGCAATAGGACTTCAGCTGGTTGCGTGCCGTTCCGTGCGCGTTCGTAAGAGGACTTACAAACGAGAAGCCAGCGTCGACCTGCTCGAGGCAGGCCTCTAGGTCACCGTTCCAGAGGGCGTCGAACAGGCCGAGGGACAGTTCGGACAAGTCGTGCCACATGTCTGAAACCTCCCTAATTATACAATCGGCAAACATGGCTCGATTGCCATGCCGTCTTCTTGCCAGCAGCGTGCAGTCGCGCCGGAATGGACTCCAGAAGCTGCCGAGCTCACAAGACACCTATAAATCTAACAATAACCTTTGGGTTTTTTGGACCGTGGTTACCGTAATTAGGACCAATGGCCTCTCACTTGCATTTGGATTCACTTAACATGACGACAAGCATTGAGTAACACGGGAAAATGCCAAAAATGTTGCACAACATCTTAGGTGGTATCGAAGGTTACCCTATGCGGTTTGAATTGCAGTTAAGGGTCGGGCAGCGCGTTCGACCAACCTAAGGCCAATCGGGGATGCTCATGATGATTAAACGTAGCAACAGGGGCAAGTTAAGCGGGAGCCTGGGAGGCAAGGCTCTTCCCGGCATGAAGAGGGGCGCGCGTATCCTCAGAAGGTCTTTCGGGATGGCCGTCGTCTCGGTATTCGCGGCAATAGCCGTGACGCTGCTTGGTGCCGTTCCGGCGCTTGCCGTGTCACTTGGAGCGCCTGCGCATTCGAAGACAGCTGTTCTCGACCCCAAAACGGGCAAGATTAAGGTTACCCTTAGCGTCACTGGCGACACGGACACAAGCGAGTCGAAGTCGAGCGCCAATCTCATCGTGGCTCTCGATACGTCGGGATCTATGAACGAGGTCGTTGGCACGAAGGTGAGCTATGTCGAAGATAACGACTGGCCCCCCTTCAGTGAGCGCTATGGACTCGTAGAAGGTCAGTATGTTAGACTTTCGCGCAAATGGGACCTCTTTAATGGCAAACACATCTATTACTACACCGACAATAACGGCAATCATGTCGAATATAGTGGACAGCGCTATCGGAAGGAAACCACCGATGTAACTCGTCTCGACGTTGCAAAGAGCGCCCTCACTGGGCTTGCGGACCAGCTCATCTCCAAGTCGGACAGTACCGTGAAGATTTCTCTCGAGACATTCGCCGGGTATGGTAATGAGCCGAGCAGATATTATGGTGCGGGCGAGGCGGGTTCTTTCGATAATCTTGTTAACGGTATCACGGCGACTGGTGGTACCAACTGGGCGGACGCACTGGCCAAGGCAAATGCTTTGGCCAAGAAGGACACCTCCACCCCTACCTATATAGTCTTCCTCTCAGACGGTAAGCCCACTTACGGTATGCGTAACGGTTCCCGCTATGGCAACGGTTCTGAGAGCCAAAGCGATAGTTATCTTGCGAGTTTTGTGACGGATGCGGTTAATGCCGCGAACGATCGACCAGAAAATGTCCTGGGCTTCTACGCGATATATACGGGGCAAGATGCTGCTGACAGCATGAACAGCTTTGCATCAAGAACTAAAGCATCGCCAAACAACAGTGCCATAAATGGCTCTGACAGCACCGCACTGAGTAACGCCTTCAGCAACATCGTGCAGACCATCAACGAGGGCATCTCGTACACGAACGTCAAGATAACGGACTCTAATTCAGATTATGTCGATTACGTACTGCCATCAGGGGCTGGTACGCCTACCTTCACGTATAAGAAGGGCGAGGCGGTATGGTCGGATGCTCCAAAAGCAACAGTCGAGAATGGTCAGGTTGTTTGGGATCTTGGCAGCCGTAAGCTCAAGAAGGGCGTGACCTACTCTGTCAGCTTTGAGGTTGCGCTGAAGCAGGAAGCATATGACGAAGCTGCTCTTGTCACCGGCGAGCATAAGGTGCCTACGAATGCTGACGCTCAGCTTGCTTACAGCACCGTGGTCACTACGAATGGGAAAGATACGACCACGTCGCAAGACCCGATTAAAATTACGTCTCCCGAGGTGACGGTCCCCACATCCACCCTGCACATCTCCAAGACTTGGGATAAAAAGGGTTGGGACAGCGTAAGCGTACCCTCTAAGCTTACGGTGCAAATAAAGCAAAAGCAGGGTGACAAAGAAGTAGTCTACAAGACCGTAACGCTGGATGCAGACAACGAGTGGGCCTCTGATGTTGTTGTCGCGGCAGGACCTACCGGCCATACGTACTCCGTGGTAGAGACGGATGCGCCTGCGGGCTGGGCCACGACGAAGACTCCCGTCTCCGTGACGCTGAAAGGCTTGCTTTCGCAGCGTGGTGACCAGGCGATCACGAACACCATCAAGACCAACAAGCTGACCATCAAGAAGTCTGTTTCCGGCAACTTTGGTGATACTTCGAAGGACTTCAGCTTCAAACTTACGGATGCTTCTGGCACCGCAATTGCCAATGCAAAGGCGGCGAAGGAGGGAACTTCTGATGGCGTGAACCTGACAAGTGATGGCACCTTCACCCTTAAGAACAGCCAGAGTCTTGTGGTGGAGCTTCCCTACGGCGCTACGTATCAGGTGGTGGAGAACGACCCGAAGGGAACGAACGACACCATTGACTACACCACGTCAATTAGCGTTGGCGACAGTGGCGCAGCAACGGATGCGAACGCGCGTAAGGCAAGCTCTCCCGAGGGTGGCATCACGAAGGACACTACCATCACCTACACGAACAAGCGCGATGTCACGCCCGACGTGGGAGTTGACCTTGGTGGCAGCGCACCCTACGTTGCCGTGGTCGGTGGCATTGGCATTGCCGGCGTGATCTGGATGGTGCTCAAGCGGCGGACCAGCCAGGGGATCTAGTGGTGCCTGGCATGGGGAAGCACTCAAGGCCTGACGCGCAGTACGCGCAGACGGCCAGCGTGAATCCGGCTGTGCTTGCTGCAGGAGGTAGCCAAAGGCCCGTGACGCAACGGCCAACGGTCCAACGGTCCGCGGCAGGGCGCAACCGCACCAAGGCTCCAACGGTGGCCGATTACGGAATGTCAGCACAGGCACCGCAGCCGGAACCGCTCAACCAGGAGCAAGAGGAACTACTCGCATGGCTCAAGACCATGAAGTTCAAGCGAGCAAGGTTTGGCGGCGTTAGCGAGGAGGACGTCTGGAAGAAGATATCTGAGCTCAACCGACGGTACGACGCTTGCCTTCGGGCGGAGCGGGAGCGTTACGACGCGCTGCTCGAGTCCAGGGGGATCAAGGGGCGGCCCAATGCCTAGGGTCACCGAGAAGGGCGGACTTGCGGAAGGAGTGATCCAGGCCCGATGGGCGAAGGCGAGAGATCGCGAAGGCTGGCTTTCGCTGTTAGGGAAGGTGGTTGTTCTTCTCGCCGCGCTGTGGTTGCTCTTCTCGTTTGTGTTCTGCCTGCACAGGGTGCGTGGCAACGAAATGTACCCGGCCATGCAGGACGGAGACGTGGTCTTGGCCTGGAGGCTTCAAGGTTCGTACAACCAGAACGACGTTGTGGTGTACGAGGCCGGGGGCAAGCAGAGGGTCGGAAGGGTCCTGGCGAAGGAGGGGGATGTTGTCGACGTCACGGACGATGGTCAGGTGACCGTCAATGGCACTCCCGAGGACAACGAGATCTATCAGACGCAGGCGGGGAAGGCGGTCAAGTTTCCCTACTTGGTTCCGAAGGGAAAGATATTCGTCCTGGGCGACTTTAGGACCCAGGCTACAGATAGCAGGAAGCTCGGCGCGATTCCCGCGAACGACGTCGAGGGAGTGACGATCGGGTTGCTCAGGAGGCGCAAGTTCTGAGCCTCAGCGAGTTTGGTGAATGCGATTTGCATCGTTTTCATATTTGATGGGACCTTTGGAAGGAGAACCATATGAACGCAAAGCTTACGAGGGGACTGGCCGCCGCAGCAATCTCTGCTGCCATGATGCTGGGTGCCGCCGCTCCGGCGCTGGCTGAGGATGCCAAGAATACCCTGCCGAATGATGGCGGATACTATCTCACCAAGACCTATGACGGCGCGAGCGACGGTACCGTCTCCGAGACGCTTGGCTTTAACGTCGAGAAGTACAAGGTCACCGATGCCAAGACTGGCGTTACTGCGGAGAACATGCCCATCGTTAGCATCGAAGACGTCACCGCTACGTCTGGAGACGCGAACAAGGTGAAGCTGACGCTTCCGACTTATTCGAGCGCTGGTTATTACTACTACAAGGTCACGGAGAAAAGCGGCAACACCGCGGGCGTGACGTACAACAACGGTACGTATTACCTGAAGGTCACTGTTTCGTATGATAGAGATGGTGTCGCAAAGGTCGATTCTGTCTCGCTGTGGGATGCAGACCCGACCGATGCCGCGACGAAGGAAGATCACAAGGTTACCGGATTCAAGAACACCTACAAGTCCGGCACCCTTGAGGTGAAGAAGGTCATCGCTGGTAACCTGGCCCAGGATGACGAGACGTTCACCATCAAGGTGACCTTCACTTCCACGAAGCCCGTCGGAAGCGTCGTCAGCTACAAGATCGGTACCGAGACGAAGACCATTGCGGCGGACGCTTGGACCAAGTCTGAGGATGGAACCTATACCGCCAACGCTTCCATCACCGTCAAGGGTGGCTCTACCGTCGACTTCTCGAACCTTCCCGACGGCGTCACGTATTCCGTGGATGAGACCGATTCCGGCGATGGTTACACGGCGTCCTATGACAACAACAAGGCTGGCACCCTGAAGGCAAATGAGACGAAGGGCGATGCGGACGCTACTACCACGGTGACCAACACCAAGGAGTCCAAGGTCGACACTGGCATCCTTCTGAACAACGCCCCCTACATCGCAATCATCGGCGGTGCGGCCGTTGTCGCGATCTACGTCGTGAACAAGCGTCGTCACAGCGATATGGACTAGTTGTCACCACTGATGCATAGACGCGTTTCGCAATAGGCTCACAGGCTGCGGGCGGGCTGCCCGCCCGCAGCCTACTACCAGCAGAGGAGGTGCGGTACATGGGCGCATCAAAGCCACTTAGGGTTTGCAACAGGGTCTTTAACGTCGTGCTTGCCGCACTCCTGGTGGGTGCCACGCTTTTTGCGGGATACTCCCTCTGGGACAACCAGCAGGTGTACGCAGAGGCGAAGGACGTGAGGGACAACCTGCTGAACCTGAGGCCCAAGGAGGGCAAGGACAACAGGAAGGTCTTCGAGAAGTTGAGGAAGATCAATCCAGATGTGGTTGCATGGATAACCATGGATGGGACCAAGATTGACTACCCGATAGTTCAGGGCGAGGACGACGAGGAGTACCTCAACAAGGACGTGTACGGTGACTTTGCCCTGTCCGGATCGATCTTCCTGGATACGCAGTGCAACCCCTCGTTTACGGACGCGTACTCACTTGTTTACGGGCACCACATGGAGAACCACCTCATGTTTGGCGACCTGGACCTCTATCACAACAAGAAGTTCTTCAAGAAGAACACTGGCGGCGTATTGATGACGCCGGACAACACGTACGGCTTGGAGGTGCTTGCCGTGATGACGGTGAACTCCTCTGACAGCACGATCTTCTCGCCCACTTCGTGGGCAAAGGACTGCTCGGGTGTCGTGAGCTACGCGACGCAGAAGGCGGAGCACATCCACAGCGACGTGGCCGAGAAGATCGGGGCCGACACCTCGCGGGAGCGGATCGTGGCGCTTGCCACCTGCTCCTCTGAGGGAACCGAGGCCCGGACGGTACTGCTGGCAAGGATCGTCCCCCATACGGGTGACGGCAAGTAGATGGCGAGTTAGGAAGAGAAATGAAGATCAAACACAGGCTCATAGCGGCTGCGCTCGCGCCAGCGCTGCTCCTCCTGGCGGCCCTGTTCCCCTCGACCGCGATGGCGATTGACGGGGACGAGACTGGCGTGAAGGTACCCGTATCCGTAACCACGTCTGGGCAGGGAATCCCGGGCGAGACGTATACGGTGAAGATCGAGGCAGAGACCGACGGCGCGCCCATGCCGGAGACCTCCGAGATCAGCGTGAAGGGCGAGGAGCTGAAGGCGGGCACCTACAAGGGCACCCCGTTCGAGCTCGACTTCCATAACGCACGCATTGGCATCTATAAGTACCGCATCTCTCAGGTTGCCCCAAAGAACACCACTGGCCGCGGTGAGTATGACGGCACCGTCTACTACATGACCGTGACGTACGAGCACCCAAACGGAGACATGAACAAGACCCGCGTGACCGCCGCGGTGCACGAGGGAACGCCAGAGGGCACGAAGGTTGTGGAGTGCAACTTTGTGAACACGTACGCGAACCTTCCCGCGGGCGAGATTGACCCTACCGTTACCAAGAAGATTGCTGGTGGCAAGCCTGCGAAGAAGTCGACCTTCGACTTTGTGCTGGAGTCCATCGATGGCGCCCAGCTGCCTGAGGGAGCAAAGGACGGCAAGCTCACGACCAGCATCGAGGGCGAGGGTTCCATCGAGTTCGGCAAGATCGACTACACCAAGGCGGGCACGTACGAGTACAGGTGCTACGAGATTGACAAGGGTGAGGACGGATACACCTACGACAAGACCGTCTATACCATGCGCGTGGTCGTGACCGAGGCCGTTGATGGCTTTAAGGTCGAGCGGGCCATCGTGGACAAGAACGGCAAGGAGCACGACTCCCTGACGTTCGAGAACACCTACAAGGAGCCCGCCAAGCCGGTTGTGAACAAGCCCTCTGCGGCCAAGAAGGGTGGCTCGGGCGTCGTGAAGACGGGCGACACCAATAACGTGGGCGCCGTTGTTGCCCTGGGCGCCATTGGCGCCGTCGCTGCGGCCGCCGCCGTGGTCATGAGGCGTGACGGCAAGAAGGAAGAGAAGTAGGGTTCCTGCGCTGACGGCGATTTTCTAACTCGCATCTGAGGGGCACCTCCGGAGTGATTCGGGGGTGCCCTTGTGTTGAGCTGGCGCAAGGAGTGTGCCGCGAATTGCTCTGGGAAAAACCGTATGGACAGCAAGGGGCGTCGCTGGGTAGAATACAGATACACCAGCGGTGCCCGTCCTTTCTTAACTGGTCTGCGGGCAACGCCAGGTGTTGCGAATCGAAAAGCCCGGTTGCCCCCGGGCTTTTCTCATCTCCTTACGTTATCCGTTGTGATGTCTATGCTACCTTATCATCTCCCTCACCTCCCTGACCACGTCGAGGGAAGTTCGGGTGATGCTCGCAACGATCGCGAGGGCTTTCAGGACTTTAAGGACAAGGTTCATGTCCATGGGCTTTACCTCCTTGTTAGGGGAGGCGCCGCCCGCATCCGGACACCGCTGGTGTGGTGGAGATTCTAACATCCTCCGTCAAGCCCCCAGCCGAGGTATTTTGGGCAGCTTTGGCGCAATGGCCCGCGCGTCGCAATGTTGGTGAAAGCTGCGCGACGTGGCGTGCGTTCGTGGCATGATGTAGAAAAAGAATCGATGTGCGGACCCGGAACCGATGGTTTTGGGCCCGCTTGTGCTGTGGAGAGGTCCCCATGCTTATAAACAGAGTCGCCCAGAAGCTGTTGGCCGCACCGGAGCTTGCGCCCGTGCTGCACGAGCTGGATGCCGGCCACGACGCGACGCTTGGCGTGCCGCAGAGCGCGCGCTCGCTTCTGGTGGCGGCGCTGTGGGCGCGCGACCCTCGGCCGTGCCTGCTGGTGGTCTCTGGCGAGGAGGCCGCGGACCGCACGGCGCGCGCCCTGGCAGCGTGGCTGGGCATGGACGTGGTGTGCCGCTACCCGGGCCGCCATGACCTGCCGTGGGCGGACAAGCCGGCGGACGATGCCGTGGTGGGCACCCGCTGCCGCGCTGTGGCGCGCCTTGCCGCGGGGGAGAAGTGCCTGGTGGTTGCCAGTGCGCGCGCCCTTCTGCGCCGCGTGCCGCCCGTGGGGTCCGGCTACTTTGCCTCGAGCACGTTTTTCGTGGGGGACGAGGTGGACTTTGCCGACGTGCCGCGCTTGCTGGTGGGCATGGGCTACACGGACGCGGGCGACCCCTCGGACGTGACGGCGCCCGGCACGTTCTGCGTGCACGGCGACGCGGTGGACGTGTTTCCCGCGCAGGCGACCTCGCCCGTGCGGCTGGAGTTCTTTGACGACGAGGTGGACCGCGTGCGCCGCATGGTGCCCTCGACCGGTCAGACCATCGGCGTGCTGGAGTCCGTAACGGTGAGTCCGTGCCGCGAGATCGCGCTCACGGACCAGACGGTGGCGCGTGCGTCGCGGGCACTCTTCAACCGCGCGCAGAACGACTCGCGCGTGGCCGCTGACCTGGAGATGATTGAGGCCCGCGCCGCGGAGCCCACGCTCGACAGGTACCTGCCCGAGCTGTACGGGGGCAGCGCTTCTCCCATGGACCACATGAGCGCGGACGCGCTGGTGGTGCTTGCGGAGCCGCGCGCCCTGTTTGACGACTGCATGCACGCGACGGACGACGTGGAGTCCGCCGCGTCGAGTGCCCACGCCAGCACGCGGGGGCTGTACACGAGCCCGCGCCAGATGGATTTTGGCAAGCAGCAGCGGCTGAGCTTCTCGTCCATGGCGCGCGTGGGCGGGCAGGCGGACGCGGAGCTCGAGGTGCGCCAGCCGTCCATCGCGGGCAGCGACGCCAAGCTTCTGGGCCGCATGCGCCAGCTGGTAAACGACCGCGCGAGCATCGTGTTTGCCGTGCCGGACCGTGGCGCGCGCGAGGCGCTGGAGCTTACCTTTACGGACGAGAAGATTCCGCTGGAGGAGTCGCTGGGCACCGCGGCGCCCAATCGCGTGCCGGTGGTCGACCCCGCGGCCATGCGCGACGTGGAGCAGCTGCCGCGCGGCATCGTCACGTTTGTGGACGCGCCGGTGCCGACGGGCGTGGTGGTGCCCTCCGCCGGGCTCGCCGTGTTCAGCGTGGGCGACCTGACGGCTCGCATGGCCCGGCACAAGCACCGCGTGCGTAAGGTGGACCCCACGAGCGTGACGTTTCCGTTCAAGCCGGGCGACTACGTGGTGCACGCCACGCACGGCATCGCGCTGTTTAGCGCCATCGTGCGGCAGGAGGTGGCCGGCCGCGAGCGCGACTACTTCCTGCTGGAGTACGCCGGCAAGGACAAGCTGTTTGTGCCGCTTGAGCAGGTGGACCGCATCACGCGCTACGTGGGGCCGGACGGGTCGAGCCCGCGCCTGACGCGGCTGAACACGGCGGACTGGTCGCGCGCGACGGGCAAGGCGCGGCGCTCCGCGAAGAAGCTCGCGTTTGATCTGGTGGACCTGTACACGCGCCGCTCCACGGTGCAGGGGCACGCGTTTGCGCCGGACACGCCGGCGCAGGCGGACATGGAGGCGAGCTTCCCGTACGAGCTGACACCTGACCAGCGCGCCGCGATAGAGGACATAAAGGCCGACATGGAGTCGCCGAAGCCAATGGACCGCCTGCTCTGCGGTGACGTGGGCTTTGGCAAGACGGAGGTGGCGCTGCGTGCGGCGTTCAAGTGCTGCCAGGATGGCAGGCAGGTCATGGTGCTGTGCCCCACGACCATCCTGGCACAGCAGCACTACGAGACGTTCTTCAAGCGCTTCTCGCCGTTTGACCTGGACGTGAGGGTGCTGAGCCGCTTTGTGACGCCCGCGCAGCAGCGCCAGGCGCTTGCCGGCTTTGCGGACGGCACGGTGGACGTGCTCATTGGCACGCACCGCCTGCTGAGCGCGGACGTGAACCCGCACGACCTGGGCCTTGTGGTGATCGACGAGGAGCAGCGCTTTGGCGTGCAGCACAAGGAGCAGCTGAAGAACATGCGCGAGCAGGTGGACGTGCTGACGCTTTCTGCCACGCCCATCCCGCGCACCATGCAGATGGCCATGAGCGGCGTGCGCGACATGAGCCTGATCATGACGCCGCCGCCCGGGCGGCTTCCCGTGAAGGTGAAGGTGGGAGAGTGGGACCCGGACGTGGTTTCGGCCGCCATACGCGCGGAGCTGGCGCGCGGCGGCCAGGTGTACTACGTGAGCAACCGCGTGACGACCATCGACGACGCCGTGGACCGCGTGCACGAGGCCGCGCCGGAGGCCCGCGTGGGCGTGGCTCACGGCAAGATGAGCGCGCAGCAGGTCGAGGACGTGATGCTGGAGTTTGACGAGCACGAGATAGACGTGCTTGTGGCGACGACCATCATCGAGAGCGGCATAGACAACTCTCACACGAACACGCTGATAATAGAGGACTCGCAGCGCCTGGGCCTGGCGCAGCTGTACCAGCTGAAGGGCCGCGTGGGCCGCGGCCGCACGCAGGCGTACGCGTACTTCATGTTCCCGGGCGAGCTTCCGCTGACGCCGGAGGCGACGGACCGTCTGATGGCGATCAACGAGAACCAGGACCTGGGCAGCGGCATGCGCATTGCCATGCGCGACCTTGAGATTCGCGGCGCGGGATCGCTGATGGGCGCGGAGCAGCACGGAAACCTGAGCAGCGTGGGCTTTGACCTGTTCACGCAGATGCTGGGCCAGGCCGTGAGCGAGGCGAAGGGCGAGGCCACACCGGACGCGGCTCCTGAGGTGAACATAAACCTTCCGGCCGACTTCTACCTTGCGGAGGAGTACCTGCCCGAGGTGGACAAGCGCGTGCTGGCGTACCGCCGCCTGGCGAGCGCGACGGAGCTGGCGGACGTGGACCGCCTGCAGCAGGACCTGGAGAACAGCTATGGCGCGCTGCCGCTTGCCGGTCGCAACCTGCTGGACCGCGCGCGGATTCGCATACGCTGCCAGCGCCTGGGCGTGACCTCTGTGAGCGTCACGAGCGGCCGCATCACGTACGTGGGCATACAGGTGCCGCGCGCCGTGGCGCTGCGGCTGAAGGAGCGTCGCGCGGTGATCTACCCCAAGACGCGCAAGATGAGCTACCCCTTCCACACAGGGCGCGAGGAGCTTCTGCCCGCCGCGCTGGGCGTGCTGGAGGAAGTTGGCGGCGACGACGAGGGCGAGGAGTAGGCCATGGAGAAGGACGGGACGCGGGACTTGGGCGCGGGTGCCGGCGTTGGCGGCGCGGCGACCGGTTGCGATGCCGCGGCGCGGGCGGACGAGCAGAGCCGCGCGCGGGCGGGCGCGCCGGGCGCGCACCCGGAGTTTGACCGGCTGGTGCGCACGGTGTGGCGCCTGCGCCAGCCGGACGGCTGCCCGTGGGACCGCGCGCAGACGCACGAGTCTTTGCGCCGCGACATGGTGGAGGAGGCGTACGAGGCCGCGGACGCCGCGCTTGGGGGAGGCGCGCACCTGGCGGAGGAGCTGGGCGACGTTCTGATGCAGGTGCTGCTGAACGCGCAGGTGGCGGCCGACGCGGGAGACTTCGCGATAGATGACGTGTGCCGGCAGATAAACGCGAAGCTCGTGCGGCGCCATCCGCACGTGTTTGGCGACGCCGTGGCCGCGGACGCCGGCGCGGTGGGCGCGATTTGGGACGACGTGAAGCGTCGCGAGCGGGAGGGCCGCTCCGGCGCGGACGCGCCCGAGGGACTGCTGGACTCCGTTCCGCGGTCGCTGCCCGCGCTGCTGCAGTGCCAGAAGATATCCACGCGCGCGGCGCGCGCCGGCTTCGAGTGGGCGAGCGTGGAAGACGTGTGGGACCAGGTGGCCTCGGAGCGGCGGGAGTTCGAGCGCGAGGAGCGCGGGAGCGAGGAGGCGACCGAGGAGTTTGGCGACGTGCTCTTCTCGCTTGTGAACGTGGCCCGTTGGGAGGGCATCGACGCGGAGGCGGCGCTGGACGCGAGCAACCGCAAGTTCAGGCGGCGCTGGCGCGCGATGGAGCGGATGGCGCGCGAGGAGGGCCTTGAGCTGGACGGCTTGGGCGTCGAGCGGCTGAACGAGCTGTGGCGTCGTGCGAAGGCGGAGGAGCGCGCGGGTGACGCCGGGACCGGCCCGGCCCGGGCGGAGTGACGCGGCGCGACGGCGTGCGGCGTGCGACGGGCGGTCTGCTGAGTTTGCGGGATTGTGAGGAGGGGTCGCGACGGGCGCGGCCCCTCTGCTATAACTGAGGGGAGGCGCGCGAGCGCCGGCCGACCAACGAAGCTGAAACGAAGACGACGGCATGAGCATGCAGAACCAGACCCCATCGGGCAACGTTGTTGCCCCGACCACACGTGGCGTGACCGGTCGAAGGAGACCCGTGCAGAAGGACGACGGCAACCCCAGCGGCGGCGAGCGCCGTCCCGAGAGCGACGAGCGCTTGGCAGACAGCGGCAAGAGAGAGGCCCAGGGTCGCCGGCCTCGTCGCGGGACCCGGAGGACCGACGGTCCGCTTGGGAAGCACGAGTCGAAGAACACGAAGAAGATGATCGCGGCGCAGGCGATTGACCCGGCGAAGGACATCGCCGCGTCGAGCGAGCGCATGGCTTGGGAGGACGCGCGGGCGAAGCGCGCCGCGGACGCACGGGTCGACGCGGCCGCCGGCGCCGGTGCGGCGAGTGCCGCAGGTGCCGAGGGCGTTGCGAGTACGAAGGCCGTGGCGGCCGTCGACCACGAGATGGCCCTCGCGAAGTCCGAGGCCGCGTATGGCGTGCGCCAGAACGCCGCGACCTACGACGACGTTCGCGAGGCAAAGGCGGCGAGGGGCGCGAAGCGCGGCACTTCTCGCCCGGACGCGCGCGTGGCCCGCGGCGGCGCGGGTCACGAGGATTGCGATGACCGCGATGGCCGCGAGGAGAAGGCGTCTGCCGGCGAGCGCGTGGCGGCGGCAAGGGAGCGCGCGGCATCCAGCGTGCAGACGGCTCGCGAGCGCGCGACGTCCGCAGGGGAGTGGGCCGCGGCTCACCGCCGGCTGTGGATCGTGCTCGCCGTGGTGGTTGCCGTGGCGGCCGCGCTGTACGGGCCGGCGCAGCGGTACTACGTGTCGATGCGGACGACGCAGGACCTGCAGGTGAAGTACGCCGCGCTGAAGAGCCAGAACAAGGACCTGAAGAGCGACGTGGACACGCTGATGTCCAAGGAGGGCATCGAGGACCAGGCGCGGAAGAACGGCTACGTGCATCCCGGCGAAAAGGGCGTCGAGGTGAAGGGGCTGAAGGAGGACGGCAAGGACCCCTCGGCCGCCATCACGTACAAGGACGACCGCGCGTGGTACACGAACGTGCTGGACGCGCTGTTTGGCTACGACAGGAAGACGGTGCTGAAATGACGAGGGTCGCGTGCATCGACATCGGGACGGTGACGGCGAGGCTGGCCGTGGCGGACGTCGAGGGCGGCCGCGTGACGCGGATGCTGAAGCAGTCGACGATCTGCAACTTGGGCGAGGGCCTGACGCGGACCGGCATGATTGCGGAGGCGGCCGCCGGGCGCGTGCTGGCGTGCGTGGACTCGTATTTGGCCGCGGCCCGGCAGGCGCGGGCGCCGAGGATCTGCTGCACGCTGACCTCGGCGGCGCGCGACGCGGGGAACTCCGACGCGCTTCTGGCGGAGCTTGCGGCGCGTGGGCTGCACGCGCAGGTGATTCCCGGCGAGGTCGAGGGGTCGCTCACGTTCTTGGGCGTGGCGCAGGACTTTGCGGACCGCGAGATTCTGGTTGCGGACAACGGCGGCGGCTCGACCGAGATCGCCGTGGGCAGCATGGGCGCAGAGCGCGGGTTGGCGCTGGACCGCGTGCGGTCCGTGGACGTGGGGTGCCGGCGCATGACGGAGAAGTTCCTGAGCGCGGGCGACCCGCCGAGCATGGCGGACGTGGAGCGCGCCCGGCGGTGGGCGCGTGGCATGTTTGACGACGCGGTGGCCGCGGAGGGCGTGCGCGAGCTGGCGCCGGAGCTTATGGTGACGACCGGTGGCACGGTGACGAGCCTGGTTGCCGTGAAGCTGGGACTGGAGCCGTACGACCCGCGAAGGGTCCATCTTGCCGAGCTCAGCCGCGAGGACGTGGAGGCGCTTCTCGCCCGGTTCGCCGGCGCGACGGAGGCGGAGCGCGCCGCGATGGCGGGGCTTCAGCCGAAGCGCGCGAACGTGATTCTGGGCGGCACGATCGCGGTGGCCGCGCTGATGGAGTCGTGCGGGTTCGAGCGGCTGACCGTAAGCGAGAGCGACCTGCTGTTTGGGCTATCGATCTGCGCGGCCGCATTGGCGGCCGGCGGGGCGAGCCCGCTGGGCTGGGAGCCGGACCTGAGCGAGCTGCGGTAGGGCGCCGGGGCCGGGTTCTGGGTGCGTGAGCGCGCCGCTTGAGGGTTTGGGCGCGCCGCTTGAGGCCGGCTGGACACGCGGCGGGGGCGCGAACGTATAACACTCAAAATAAGGTTTGCGTTTGCGCGACAAAACCGCAGGATTTTGAAATGTGCCGAAAAAATGTTGTACGTTCGTGCCCGGTGGCAAGCCTCAAGCGGTGGCCGCGGGGCGCTGCGGAGGGCTGATGCGTTGGGATAACGTAGAACTAAAATTTTTAGTTCTACGTTAGGGCGACAAAACCGCAGGATTGCAGGAGCCCGGAAATTATAGTTGTACGTTAGCGGTTGCGGTTGGCGGGCGTGGCGGGTCCTCGCGAGCGAGGGACGCGCGCCGCGGTGCGCTGTGGTAAGGTTTTTGGTCACGGGGGCGTGGCGGAATTGGCAGACGCAGCGGACTTAAAATCCGCCGGCCTAGGTCTTGTGGGTTCGAACCCCACCGCCCCTACCAGCACATGAGAGCGGCGGACGGGAGCGGGTGCTTCCGTCCGCCGCCTTGCGTCGTGGGACGTGTTGCGGGCTGCGCGGCGGCGCGGGTGGCGATGCGGCGCTACGCGAACATGCCGTACAGGAGGCCGACGAAGAAGCCGCCGTACTCGATGACGTAGAAAACGACCGTGAGGATGACCATGAGCGAGGCAGCGACCTGTCCGCCTTGCAGCCGCGCGATGAGGGAGAGCGCGACGTACAGCGCGTAGATCGCCACGATCGCGATGACGAGGGTGCGGCGGGAGCGGGTGCGCTGCTCGGGCGTGCGGGGTGCGGAATCGTCCGGGCGGAGCTTGCGCATGAGGAAAAGCCCGAGCGAGAACAGCAGGATTGGCATGGCCACGAGGTCGAGGACCGTCGCGAACGTGAACACGTAGTACGTCTGGGGGATGTCCTGCAGAAACGCGATGTAGATGACGACGTACGCCGCGGCCGCCGCGACGACGGCGCGTGACGCGACCCTTAGCCTGGATTCCATGGGACCCCTCCTCCGACCTTTTGGCGTAGGCGTTTTGCCAGTACGAACGACGTGCCGTGCGACATGACCTGCGCATTCCCCACGCCGCGGCGTCGCGCTGCTGCCGCGCTGGCGGGCTTGCCCTGAGTATATCCATGACAGCATGATGGAAATTGCAGAAAGTATGCGCGCGCCGCGCGCGCGAGCGTTAGGGCGGCGTAAAGTCATGCCTGTTCATAACATGTCCTGTACACAACTTGTCTGTATGCAAGTTGTTCAGTCGCAGGTCGCACGCGGAGCACGGCGCCGGGGCGCCGGCGCCAGCGGCGTGTGACCACGTGCGACGGCATATGCAGAGGGGGCCTCATGGCCGAGTACGACTTTGGCTTTCCCACCCCGGACGCGCCGGGGGCGGCGGGCGGGGCCGCGAGCACGGAGCCCACGCTCCTCTCGGCGGATTCGCCCGACCCGCTGAACGTGCAGCTTTCCGAGATAATGCGCGGCAAGATCCGCAACCGCGAGTGGCGGCGGGGGCGCTACATTCCCTCCGAGGCGGACCTGATGGCGCAGTACGGCGTGAGCCGTGGGACCGTGCGCAAGGCGATCGGGACGCTGGTGGCCGAGGGGCTGCTGGTGAGCCGCAAGGGGAGCGGGACCGTGGTGGCGGATGGCGGCATTGCGCGGCCGGGCAACGCGCGGTCGTTTAGCTTTGCGGCGTCGCTTCGCGACGGCGGCGTGCGGTACACGACGCGGGTGCTGCGGAAGGACGTGCTGCCGGCTCCGGCGGAGGTGGCGGAGAGCCTTCAGGTGGAGCCCGGCGAGCCGGCGCTGTTTATGCGGCGCGTGCGGTCCGTGGGCGGACGGCCCGTGGTGTGCCAGGAGAGCTGGTCGAACCTGGCGGCGTGCCCGGGGCTGGAGCGGGCGGACTTCACGACGGAGTCGCTGTTTGACGCGGTGGAGCGGTGCTCCGGCCGCAAGATCGCGCTCTCGCACATGCACTACTCGTCGTGCCGGGCGGGGGCGGAGCACGCGGCGTGCCTGGCGTGCGGCGCGAGCGACCCGGTCATGGTGCTCGAGCAGCGCATAGAGCTGGCGGACACCACGCCCATCGAGTGGAGCCTCACGTGGCTGGGGCCCAACCAGTCCATCGTGGGTGTATCCAGGCAGAGCGACGGCTTCCCCGGCCCGCTCGAGCTGGACGGCATCCGCACGCACGCGCGCGAGGGCGCCGCGGAGGACGAGGCCGCGCGCGCGCTGCGCCGCCGGCTGGACCTGGACGCGCTTGAGGTGCGCCGCGGCGTGGTGGAGTGGGGCCATCGCTACATGGGGAGCCCGCTGCACTTTGGCGGCGCGCTCTCCATGGCAGAGATCGTGGCCGTGCTGCTGGGGGAGGTCATGCACACCGGACGGGACGGCACGCCGTGGGACGAGCGCGACCGCCTGATCGTGAGCAAGGCGCACGCGTCCGTCGCGCTGTACCCCATGATGCTGAAGTGCGGCCTCATAAGCCAGGACGACGTGAACCGCGGGCTGTTTGGGCCGGACGCGCGCCTGTTCAAGCACCCGGAGCGCGACCCCCAGCGCGGGTTCGAGATATCCGGCGGCAGCCTGGGCATGGGCCTGGGCTACGCCGCGGGCCTCGCGCTGTCGCTGCGCCGCAAGCGCCTGCCCGGGCGCGTGTTCTGCGTGGTGGGCGACGGCGAGTGCGACGAGGGGTCCGTGTGGGAGTCCGCCGCGCTCATTGGCTACAAGCGCCTGGCCAACCTGACCGTGGTGGTGGACGCCAACGGCATGCAGCTGGACGGCCCCACGGCGCAGATACTTGACAACGGGCCCATCAACAGGAAGTTCACCGCGTTTGGCTTTGACGTGGCAGAGGTGGACGGGCACGACGTGATCCAGCTGGCGGACGCCCTGCGCAACCCCGGCGACCGCCCGCGCGCCGTGGTGGCGCGCACGCTCAAGGGCCACGGGCTCTCGTTTGCGGAGGGCCACACGGAATGGCACGACAAGGCCCTGACGGAGGAGCTGTACCAGCAGGCCATGCGCGAGCTGGACGCGCGCGAGGAGGCGATACACGGTGAGTAGCACGGACGCACGGGGCGAGAAGAACGCGGCCGCCGTGGCTGTCGCACGGGGCGAGAAGAACGCGGCCGCCGTGGCTGGGGGCACGGGCGTGGCCGCGTCTGCCGCGCGGGTTTCCGCCGAGGAGTCCGCGCACTTCTCGGCCATGAACCCGAAGCAGGTGTTTGGCGAGGTCATGGGCGAGCTTGCCGAGCGCGACGGCGGGCTTTCCGTCGTGGTCTCTGACTACGGGCGGCGCCTGAACCTGGACCACATGCGCAAGGTGCTGCCCGAGGGCTTCGTGCAGTGCGGCATCGCGGAGCAGAACCAGGTGGAGGTGGCGGCCGCGCTAGCGAACGAGGGGCTGACCACGTTTGCGCCGAGCTACGCCACGTTCATCACGGGGCGCGTGTACGACCAGATCCGTGTGAACCTGGGTATGATGCGCTCGCCGGTGGCGCTGGTGGGCGTGTCGGCCGGGTGCGAGTCCGGCATGCTGGGCGCGAGCCACATGGCGCTGGAGGACGTGTCGCTCATGCGCGGCGTGCCTAACGTGGAGGTGTTCTGCCCGGCGGACAACGCGGAGCTCGCGAGCGTGCTGCGGCTGCTTGCCGCCGCGCCGCGCCCGGCGTACGTGCGCACGAACATGCTGGACGACGTCAACCTGCACCCGGACGGGACCACGGCCGCGGCTGGGCGGGCGCAGCGGCTCTTCTTGCCCGAGGGCGCGCCGAGGGTGAGCCTGGTGGCCACGGGCACCATCTGCAGCCGCGCCGTGGAGGCGGCCCGGTTGCTTGCCGCGGACGGCGTGTCCGCGGAGGTGCTGGAGATGCTGACCGTGAAGCCGCTGGACGTGGCGGCCGTGGACGCGCTGGCCGCCGGCGGTCGCAGGCTGGTGGCGACGGTGGAGGAGCACAGCGTGGTAGGCGGCCTGGGCGCGGCCGTGGCGGAGCGCATGTCCGCCCGCGGCGGCGCGCCGGCGCTGCTGAGGCTGGGCATGCCGGACGCGTACCAGAACGCGGACTCCCAGGCGGCCCTGCTAGAGCGCGCGGGGCTCACGGCCGAGGGGATCGCGGCGCGCGTGCGGGAGCGCCTGGCTCGCGGGTAGGGCGGCGCCGGTACCGGCGGGCGTCCGCGTGGTGAAGGCCGCGTGGTGCGGTGCGTGGCGCGTGGCGTGCGAAGATGGCTGCGACGCAAGAGGGCCCGCCGGCGTGTGCCGACGGGCCCGATGCGTGCGATGGTGCCCCCAACGAGACTCGAACTCGTGTTACCGCCTTGAAAGGGCGGTGTCCTAGGCCACTAGACGATGGGGACGCAAGCAAGCAGTATACCAGACTGGCGTCGCGCGCGGGGCGGCTACCACTCCAGGCCAGAATTATCCGCGAACGTCCGCGCGGACTGCAGCATGTCGGGCTGGTCCTGCACCCACGTCACCAGGTCAGGCACGTCCACCACGATCGGGTCCGCCTCGTGCACGGCGAGCGTGACCTCCTCGAAGCTGTATGGCGTGGCGGCGGGGCGGTCTGGCAGGTACGTGTCCACCATCACGGGGCGCAGCAGCGCGTACACGCCGCCCTCGCACAGGGTGTCCAGCCCCTTGAGCGCGCGCCGCGCGGCACCCATGCGGCCGAGCTTGTAGAACAGGACCAGCCGCGCGAGCTGCGTCCAGCTGTCGCCGCGCCGCCCGAACGACGCCTCAAGCGCATCGAGCGCCGACTCGTCCTCCAGCCGCGCGAGCGCGAGCGCGCTGGTGTGGCGCGCGCCAAGCGGGTCCGCGTGCGTGGCGCCCGTCACCTGGCGCGCCACGGAATCCGCCATGCGGTAGCGCGCGGAGTCCAGGCACGTGCGCGCGATGGCCGCCTTCACGCGAAGCCGCCCGCGCGCGAACACGTCCGACCACGCGTCCGCCCCGGCCGCCTGCGGCACGGGGCCCAGCCGTCCGGTGGCGTCGCGGTCGATCTGCAGCAGCTCGTCCAGCAGCGGGTCTGGATCGAGGTCCTGCGCCAGCGCCAGCAGCAGCTGCGCCTCCGTGCAGCCCGCGTCGAGCGCCAACGCGCGGCGGCACTGCGTGCGCAGCCGCTCCATCCGCTTCGCGCGCTGCGAGAAGAACTCGCCGTCGTCCAGGAGGTCGTCACCCTCGCGCGCCTCGTCCAGCGCCACCACGGCGCGCGCCACCACGGCGAATGCCTCGTCCGAACCGTCCTCCACGAAGCGCTCCGGGTCCTCGCGCACGGCAAGCAGCAGCTCGGCGTAGCCGCTGTCAGAAAGCCCCAGCTTGGCGCGGCGCTTTGCCGCGAGCCTCAGCACCAGCTCCTCGCGTCCGTCCATCACCTGTCGCCCCCGTCCGCACGCGGCCCACCCGGCCGTCCGCCGGCCGTGGGCCCGCCGGGTCGCTGCCCGCCCGCGCCCGCGCCGCCTGCGGCCGCGTCCATGCTCTTCTCGTATGCGCGAAGCTCGGCCACGTCGCGGGGGTCAAGCCGCTGCGCCTGCGCCGCCACCCACGAGCCCAGCGCGCCGCGCCCGTGGCTGTCGCGCCCCTCCTGCAGCAGGACCGTGGCCTCGGACGTCGCGACGATGAGCTCGTCCTCGCTGTACGGCGGCACGGCCAGGCGGCAGAACACGCCGTCCGGCAGCTCGCGCTGGCTGGCCAGCGTCGCGGCCGCGTGCGGGTACGTGGCCAGAAGCGCGCGCAGCTGGCGCAGGGCGTCGTCCTCGTCGTGGCGGCTGTGCGCCAGCGACACGCGCGCGATGAGCTGCCACGCGTCCGCGCCCTCGTGCCGGCGCGGCACGCCCAGGGTGGCGGAACGCTGCGCAAGGGCGTCCAGCCCGGCCGCGTCCTCGAGCTTGGCGTAGGCCAGCGCGGCCGAGAAGCGCACGTCCGCGGCGTCGTTGGGGTCTGCCTCCAGCGCGCGGCGGCAGATGTCCAGGCACTGCCGGTTGCGGCCGCAGATGAGGGCCTTGTCCGCCATGGTCGCGAGCCAGCGCAGGTACGGGCGCATCGCGAGGTCCGCCTCCAAGAGCGAACGGTCGCCGTCGTCCTTGGCAAGCGCCGCGTCGCGCGCGGCGGTGCAGGAGCGGCGCACGTCCTTCTCGCCCTGCTCGAGGTAGTGGAAGAACGCGTCAAAGCCGGCAATCGTGGCCGCATGCTGCATGCGCGCGGCGTCATGGCAGTTGGGGTCGAGCGCCAGGGCCTCGTCCAGCAGCGCGTGGCCGCGCCGGATGAGCTCGGCCGCGCGGGCGTCGGACTCCGCGAACGGCAGCTGGTAGTCGATCACCGTGGTGGCGCGGGCCACCAGGTGAAACGCGCGGTCCGCGTCCGTCTGGGGCAGCGAGTCGCGGTCCTGCGAGAAGCGCCGCCCGAACGACGCGAACGCTCGCGCGGCTCCCGCGACACCGCCGCCGTCGAGCGAGCGCGCGAAGCGCAGGCCCAGGCGCTGGTAGTCCTCGCGGTTTGGATCAAACGACACGGTGCGCCTCCCTCCTGCGCGCGGCCGGCTATGGTCGCGGCCGCCGTTGCCGTGGGCCCTGCGCGGGCCCCCACCTGTGGTTGCGTTAGTCAATCCTAGCGAAGTTTCGCCGCGCGTGCTACGCCCTCGCGCGGAACTCCGTGGGCGTCATGCCGTAGCGCCGCCGGAACCTGCGGTTGAAGTACGAGAAGTTGTCGAACCCGCACGACTGCGCTATGGCGCCCACCGGGTCGTCCGTCTTCTCGAGGTAGTACGACGCGGCCGTCAGGCGGCACTCCGTCACGTACTGGCTGTACGTCATCCCCATGTCCTTCTTGAACACCCGCATGAAGTGCGCCTTGCTGTAGCCGGCCAGCCGCGCGGCGCCCTCCACGCTCGGCGGCGCGGCGTAGTTTGCGTTTACCTCGCGCAGCACCGTGCGCAGGCGCTCCGCCGCGCGCTCCGCGCGCTCCGGCGCGTCCGCGCTGCGAAAGGCGTACAGCGCGTTCATCAGCATGAACAGCCTGCTCTTCACCATCAGGGAGTAGCCGGGCTGCCTCACGGCGCACGCGGCGTCCGCCCCGTCCAGCGCCCAGCGCACGCGCTCGTAGAACTCCGTCCCCTCCGGCACGGGGCGCGCAAAGCGCAGCGTGCCCTCGCGCAGCGGCTGTAGCACGTTGGTGCGGCACCAGTCGTCCGGCTCGTGGCTGTCCAGGATGTCCAGCGAGAAGATGATGTTCTCGTACTCCATGCGCGTGCCGTCGTCCCCGTCGATGGCGTGGATCTCTCCCGGCAGGATGGGCACGATCGAGCCGGCGTGCACCGGGTGCCGCACGAAGTTGGTGCTGACGGTGCCGCTGCCGCGCTTCACGTACACGATCTCCATCTGGTCGTGCCAGTGCGGCCTCACGCGCGCGAAGTCCTGCGGGATGGTGCAGAGGTACGTGTTGTACGCAAAGCCCGGCACCTCGTGCACACCGGTCTCGCGGTATTGCTCGTATCTGGCAAAGTCCATCTGCCGGATGCCCCCGTCCTTCTCGCCCCGCGCCTGCCGTGCCGCGCCTGCCGCCTGCCGTGCTACGGCCGCTGCCTGCCGGAAACTGATGTGCGCTGGAAACACGTCAATCGTTGCTTACCACGATGCTAGTTTAGTACTAATTGAGGGCACCATGATGCAAGAAACGGCCCATCCGCTGCAACTATAGTGCTTGCTAACGTCAGCAATGACCTGAAAGGACCCCATCATGACCGAGTGTAGCCTCGCCTCCTACGCAAAGAAGCCGCTTGCGGAGTGCACCGAGCTCGAGCTCTTCAACGCGCTGCTGGGCCTCACGAAGGACGCGGCGGCCGAGAAGGGCTACAACCAGGGCAAGAAGCGCCTGTACTACATCTCCGCGGAGTTCCTGATCGGTAAGCTCCTGAGCAACAACCTCATCAACCTGGGCCTGTACGACCAGGTGCGCGCAGAGCTCGCCGAGGCCGGCCGCGACCTGGCCGAGCTCGAGGAGTTCGAGAACGAGCCGTCGCTGGGCAACGGCGGCCTGGGCCGTCTGGCCGCGTGCTTTCTGGACTCGTGCGCGACGTTGGGGCTGCCCGCGTCCGGCGTGGGCCTTGCGTACCACTGCGGCCTCTTCAGGCAGAGCTTCGACAACAACAAGCAGTACGAGTCGCCGGACTACTGGCTCAGGTGGGGCCAGGAGAGCTGGATGCGCCGTACGCCGAGGCACTATACCGTGAACTTTGGCGACCTTTCCGTCACCTCCACCATGTACCAGATCGACGTGACGGGCTACCACAGCCAGTGCGACACGCTGAACCTGTTTGACGTGGACACCGTGGACGAGCGCATCATCCGCAACCGCATCAACTTCGACAAGTCGCAGGTCGCGAAGAACCTCACGCTCTTCCTGTACCCGGACGACTCCGACGAGGCCGGCCGCATTCTGCGCGTGTACCAGGAGTACTTCATGGTGAGCAACGCGGCGCAGCTCATGCTGGACGAGTGCGTCGAGCGCGGCAGCAACCTGCACGACCTTGCGCAGTACGCTGCCGTGCAGATCAACGACACGCACCCCACCATGGTGATCCCGGAGCTGATCCGCCTTCTGGGCGAGCGAGGCATCGACTTTGACGAGGCCGTCCGGATCGTGCGCGACACCTGCGCCTACACCAACCACACCATCCTGGCGGAGGCGCTGGAGTGCTGGCCGCTTGGCTTCATCGAGCGCGTGGCGCCGCAGCTGGTGCCCATCATCCAGAAGCTGGACGCGTTTGTGCGCGGCCAGTACGAGGACGACTTTGTCCAGGTGATCGACAAGTGGCAGAACGTGCACATGGCGAACATCGACATCCACTTCAGCCACTCTGTCAACGGCGTCGCCGCGCTGCACACCAAGATCCTGGAGGACTCCGAGCTCGCGCCGTTCTACAAGATCTACCCCGAGAAGTTCAACAACAAGACCAACGGCATCACGTTCCGCCGCTGGATGGTGGAGTGCAACCCCGGCCTGAACAAGCTGGTCTCTGGCAAGATCGGCGAGGGCTGGAAGACCGACGCGGAGCAGCTTGAGCAGCTGCAGCCGCTGGTGGACGACCCCGCGTTCCTGGCGCAGCTCGACCAGGTGAAGCGCGCCAACAAGCAGACGTTCGCCACGTGGCTCGCCGCGCACCAGGGCACCGTGGTCGACCCCGACTCCGTGTTCGACGTGCAGTCCAAGCGCCTGCACGAGTACAAGCGCCAGCAGCTCAACCTGCTGTGGGTCATCCGCAAGTACCAGCGCCTGCAGATGCTCGAGGCCGACGAGCTGCCCAAGCACAAGGTCACGGTCATCTTTGGCGCAAAGGCCGCCCCGGCGTACACCATCGCCAAGGACATCATTCATGCAATCATCTGCCTGGGCAGGGTCATCGAGGCGGACCCGGTGGCCAGCAAGTACCTGCAGGTTGTCATGATCGAGAACTACAACGTCACCGCGGCGCAGCACCTGATTCCGGCGGCCGACATCTCCGAGCAGATCAGCCTTGCCTCCAAGGAGGCCTCCGGCACCAGCAACATGAAGTTCATGCTCAACGGCGCCGTCACGCTTGGCACCATGGACGGCGCGAACGTCGAGATTGCGGAGCTTGTGGGCGCAGACAACATCTACACCTTTGGTGAGTCCTCCGACGAGGTGATCGCCCGCTACAAGCGCGGCGACTACAATCCCAGGAGCTACTACGAGAAGGACAAGGAGCTCGCGGCCGCCGTGGACTTCCTCACGTCCGACGCCATGCTCGCCCAGGGCGACGCCACCAACCTGAACCGCCTGCACGACGAGCTCCTGAACAAGGACTGGTTCATGACGTTCCCGGACTTCGCCGACTACTGCGCTACGAAGGCCCAGGTCCTGAAGGACTACGAGGACCGCGAGGCCTGGCAGCGCAAGGCCCTGGTGAACATCTCGAAGGCCGGGTACTTCTCGTCCGACCGCACCATCGCGCAGTACGAGAAGGACATCTGGCACCTGCGCTAGGTGCGCCGCGCGGGCCGCGTGCAACCGGACGCCGGCCGCCTGCCGCGGCTCGCGTGCGGCACGGCCGGGCTGCGGACGGCGGCTCGCGTGATGTTTGACCTCCCTATTGCTGGCGTCGCCTCCCCCTTTCGGCGGCGCCGGTCCCCCATATGCATGGCCGAGGGCCGCGCCTCCATCCCGGGCGCGGTCCTCGGCGTTTGGGGGAGTGGCGGTGCCGGCCTCGGTACACGCGAGCCCCGAGTTGACACGCCCGTACACGTCGCGGCCGAGTTTCGCGGGTCGGTGCAAGCTCGGGGCCGACGCGTACCGGATTGGGTACACTTCGCGGCCCAGCTTGCGGGGGCCCCGCAAGCTCGCGTCAGACGTGTACCGGGCCGGTACACATGGGCGCGCTTTTGGCAGGAAGCCGCGAACTCGGGCCAGACGAGTGCCATCGAAAGTTGAACCATGTCAGGAACTTCGAGACGTGTACCGGGCCGTTCGTCAAGACTTTGATCGCGCAGCTCATCTACCTCGTGTTATGTGGGATTAGACTAATCTCTCATGGTACACGTCTGGCCCGAGTTTGCATTTTCCGGTACACATGGGCGGGTTCCTGCCATGGTTGGAATTCTTATGGCACACGTCGGCCGCGAGTTTGCGGGATCCCGTGCGTTACGTCCTCACGTGTACCGGCGGGAGGCATGCCCGGTACACTTCTGCCCCCAGTTTACGGGACCCCCGCGAACTGGGGGCAGGCGTGTGCCGCGGGGCGCCTTCCGGTACTCGTCTGGCCCGAGTTTCGTGCAACCGTGCAAACTCGCGGCAGGAGTGTACCGGCGCGTCGCTTCCCTGTACTCGTGGGGCCCGAGTTTACGGACCCGCTGCAAACTCGCGGCAGAAGTGTACCGACAGCCCGCCCGGCGCCCAGCCCACCCGCGCGCCCCGCCTCTTGGACCAGCCCGCCCGACGCCGTCCGTTCCATGTCTTGTATTTCTCGTCCGCGCGCGCGGGTGGGTGGCACACGCACGCATACCCGCGCTATCATGGGAGCGTCGTGCAACAGTCCAACTACGACGCCTGCCCGGACGCCAGCCCGGCCGCCACGCGGCCGCGTCACGCAAACGCCCGCCGGCGCGCTGGACCCAAACGCTGGAGGCATCACATGCCAGTAACCGCGATTGTCCTCGCTGCCGGCGAGGGAACGCGCATGAAATCGCACCACCCCAAGGTGATGCACAAGGTGCTGGACCGGCCGCTCGCCTGGTGGGTGGTCAACGCGGCGCGCCAGGCCGGGATCGAGCGCATCGTGCTCGTCATCGGCAACGGCGCGCAGGAGGTCCGCTCCTATTTCGCGGACGAGAAGGACGTGGAGTTCGTCGAGCAGACGGAGCGCCTTGGCACCGGGCACGCGGTCCGCGTCGTAAGGGACGCGCTCGGCAGCTTCGACGGGCCCGTCGTCGTGCTCAACGGCGACCTGCCGCTCGTGCGCCCGCAGACCGTCCGCGCGCTCGTGGACCGCACGCGCGAAGACCACGACGCCTGCACGGTCCTCACCATGACCCCGCCGGACGTCGCGGGCTACGGCCGCGTCCTCCTGGACGATTCCGGCCAGGTCCAGGCCATCATCGAGCACAAGGACTGCACGCCGGAGCAGCGCGCCACGCTCCTGGAGTGCAACGCCGGCGCGTACTGCTTCTGCGGCAAGCGCCTTGCCGCCAACATCGACAAGCTCACGAACGACAACGTCCAGGGCGAGTACTACCTCACGGACATGGTGGACATCTACGTGGGCATGGGCGAGCCCGTCACGGCCGTCCACTGCGACGACTACCAGGAGCTTCTGGGCGTGAACGACCGCGTGCAGCTCGCGCAGGTCACCAAGATCATGCAGCGCCGCATCAACGAGGGCCTCATGCGCTCCGGCGTCTCGATGCTCGACCCGGAGCAGGTCTGGGTCGGGCCGGAGGCCACCATCGGCATGGACACCGTCCTTCTCCCCCAGACCATCGTCTGGGGCAAGACCGTCGTGGGCGAGGCCTGCACCATCGGCCCCAACAGCCGCCTGGTCAACGCGACCGTGGGCGACAACTGCACCGTGGACGAGACCGTGATCGTGGACTCCGCCATCGACGACGACGTCAACTGCGGCCCGCGCGCGTACCTGCGCGGCGGCGCCCACTTCCACAAGGGCGCGAAGGCGGGCACGCACGTCGAGATCAAGGGGTCCGAGGTCGGCGAGGGCTCGAAGGTCCCGCACCTCAGCTACATCGGCGACGCGCGCCTGGGCAAGGGCGTCAACATCGGCGGCGGATCCATCACCTGCAACTACGACGGCAAGCACAAGAGCCACACGGAGATCGGCGACCACGTGTTCGTGGGGTCCGACACCATGATGGTCGCACCCGTCACCATTGGCGACAACGCGCTCGTGGGCGCGAGCTCGTGCATAACGAAGGACGTTCCGGCTGGTGCCCTCGCGCTGGAGCGCTCGAAGCAGACCGTGATCGAGGGTTGGGCAGACCGCTATTGGGACCGTCTGGAAAGAGAGGACTAGCACACAATGTACGAGGACCTTTGCAAGCCCCTTAACGTCGAGAAGAACATCCGCCTCTACACGGGGACCGGCAACCCGGAGCTGGCGCAGCGCATCGCGAACGTGCTTCACCTCGAGCTTTCCGGCCTCATGATCACGAAGTTCGCCAACGGCGAGATCTACGCCCGCTTCGAGGAGACCGTGCGCGGCTGCGAGGTGTTCTTCGTGCAGTCCATCGCCGGCAAGAACGTGAACGACCTGCTGATGGAGACCCTCATCGTGGCCGACGCCGCCACGCGCGCCTCCGCGGCCAGCTTCACGGCGGTCATCCCCCACTACGGCTACGCCCGCCAGGACCGCAAGGCGGCGTCGCGCGAGCCCATCACCGCGCGCCTGGTGGCGAACCTGCTCGAGGCCGCCGGCGTGGACCGCGTCATCACGCTCGACCTGCACTCCAACCAGATCCAGGGCTTCTTCGACATCCCGGTCACGCACCTCACCGCGCTGTACCAGTTTGGCGACTACTTCAAGGCCAAGAACTTCGACCTCAACAACACCGTGGTCGTGAGCCCGGACATGGGCCGCGCCAAGGTCGCGAAGAAGCTGTCCGACTACCTGGGCTGCGAGGTCGCCATCGCCCACAAGAGCCGACCGAAGCACAACGCGGCCGAGGTCATGGGCATCATCGGCAACATCAAGGGCAAGACCTGCATCGTGAACGACGACATGATCGACACGGGCGGCACCCTGGTGGGCTCCATCCACAAGCTGAAGGAGATGGGCGCCGGCGACATCTACATCAGCGCCACGCACGGCATCTTCAGCAAGCAGGCCATCCAGCTGCTCGAGGATGCGCCCATCGAGGAGTGCGTCGTGACGGACTCCATCCCCTGCGCCGTCGCCAACACCGAGGGCTCGAAGATCAAGCAGATCTCTGTCGCCAAGGAGCTGGCAGACGCCATCTTCGCGGTGTACGCGAACTTCTCGGTCAGCGGCCTCGCCGGCGGCAACTCCGAGATGTAGCGTCCCTCGCGCGCGGCACCCCCTCGCCCCCGCGCGCGCCCGCATAACCTCCCCGGGCGCGCGCGGGCTTGTCTCGAAGCCCCGTCCGCGGGGCGAGAAGAACCCCCGGCCCACACGGCAGCCCCCTCGGCACCGCGCGGGCCTTATGCTAGGGAGCGTGCGCCTGCCCGCGGGCGCACGCTCTTCTCGCCACGCCCCGAAGGGAGGGGTCGCCTTGGCCGGCCTCGTCGCACTGCTTACGCTCTACGCAACCATGATCGGCCTCCTTGGCCTCGTCGTGTGGGTACTGCTGGTAATCGCGCGGTGGAAGATGTTCCAGAAGGCCGGGGAGGCCGGGTGGAAGTCGATCATCCCCGTGTACTCCACCTACGTCTCGTTCAAGATCTGCTGGGGCACGGCGCCGTTCTGGGCGCTCGTTGCGATGGCGACGTTCGCGGGGGCGTTCGCCGGCAACGGCACCCCGGCCGACTACCCCATGCTCGGCGTGCTGGTGGCGCTTCTGTACTGCGCCATCGCGGTGGTGGGGCTCGTGATGCTGTACAAGACGTCACTCGCGTTTGGGCACGGCATCGGCATGGCGCTCGCGCTGCTGTTCTTCCCCAACGTGGCCACGCTCGTGCTGGGCTTTGGCTCGTCCAGGTACGTGGGGCCGCAGGCGTAGGGGTGCCCTCGGGCCGCTTGAGCTTGCGCCGTTTAGGGAAAAAAGGAAAAATTAGGAAAAAGGAAAGGGCCACCCCGCGGGCGCTGGCGCACCGTATCTGGCTGACCACCTTAGGAAGATCAACGGCTAGACGGAGGAACCATGCCCCAGCAGGCACGACCAAAGGACATCCGCATCATCTGCGGGCTGGGAAACCCCGGGCCCGAGTACGCGAGCACGCGCCACAACGCGGGCTTCGCCACGGTTGACGCACTCGCAGAGCGCCACGGCGCACGCTACTGGAAGAGCGAGGCGGGCTGCATGGTGGCGCGCTGCACCATGCGGGCGCCGGAGGGTACGCGCGAGGTGCTGCTTGCCAAGCCGCAGGACTACATGAACACGAGCGGAGGCCCGCTCTCTAAGCTGCTGCGTCAGGAGAAGGCGTCCGCGCAGGAAGTGCTCGTGGTGCACGACGAGGTTGACCTCGCGGCCGGCACCGTGAACGTGAAGTTTGGCGGCGGCCTGAACGCGCACAACGGGCTGCGCTCCATCGCAAACAAGCTCGGCACGCGCGACTTTGCGCGCCTGCGCTTTGGCATCGGGCGCCCGCCCGGAAAGATGCAGGTGGCAGACTACGTGCTCCGCACGCTCAAAGGCAGCTACCTGCAAGAGTTCGAGCTCGAGGCGCAAGACGCCGCCACGCTTGCAGAGCTCGTGATCGAGCGCGGCGTTCAGGCCGCCATCGACCGGTAGCCCGCACGCACCGAAGGCACCGCCGGAAGGCACGGTTCCCAGGCGCCGGCAATCGGCGCCGGCCATCAGCCGACCTATAACAACATAATTGGTCCCCACTCAGGCACATTGATCTTCTCGCCCGCAACGTCGGGGTATACTGAGCACGTTGTACCGACGCGGCGGGCACCGTCCGCCGCGGTCGAGGACAGGAGCTTCAGGAGAGGAGTTCGTTAATGTACAAGATCCTCGAAAAGACGCAGTTCTCCGAGAAGGTGTTCAAGTTCCGCATCGAGGCGCCCGAGCTGGCCAAGCACGCGCACGCCGGCCAGTTCCTCATGGTCCGCGCCAATGAGTGCAGCGAGCGCGTGCCGTTCACCTTCGCGGACTGGAACCCCGAGGAGGGCTGGATCGAGTTCATCTTCATGGTCATCGGCAAGACGACCAAGATGCTCTCCACCTACGAGGCCGGCGACACGCTTGAGGACGTCACGGGCCCGCTGGGCCGCCCGACCGACATGAGCGGCGAGGGCACGTGGTGCGTCATCGGAGGCGGCGTCGGCCTGGCCATCGCCTACCCCGTCGCGCGCCAGCTCGTGGCGACCGGCCACGAAGTCCACGCGATCATGGGCGCCCGCACCAAGGACCTGCTGCTGCTTGAGGAGCAGTTCCGCGAGCTGCTGCCCGAGGACCACATCCACATCACCACGGACGACGGCTCCTACGGCGAGAAGGGCGTGGTCACGGCCCCGCTGGAGCGCCTGCTCGAGGCAAAGGCCGTCGACCAGGTGTTCTGCGTCGGCCCCGTCCCGATGATGAAGTTCTCCACCCTGACCGCCCAGAAGTTCGGCACGCCCATCACCGCGTCGCTCAACCCCATCATGGTCGACGGCACGGGCATGTGCGGCTGCTGCCGCGTCGAGGTTGGCGGCGAGACGAAGTTCGCCTGCGTCGACGGCCCGGACTTCGACGCCACGAAGGTCGACTGGAACGACCTGCGCGCGCGTCAGGCTGCATACCGTACCGAGGAGGGCCAGGCCCTCAAGGCCTATGAGGAGGCGAACTGCGCATGCCAGAGGTAAACGGTCGCTGGGTCGCGGACATGAAGGCTCCGCGCACACCCGATAACGAGGAGCCCGCCGCCGAGCGCGCCCATGACTTCCGTCCCGTCGACAAGGGATTCACCGAGGAGATGGCCGTGGCCGAGGCCGCGCGCTGCATGAGGTGCAAGAAGCCCCTCTGCGTGCAGGGCTGCCCCGTCAACATCAACATCCCCGCGTTCATCGAGAAGATCTACGAGCACAAGTTCGGCGAGGGCCTCGACATCATCCACGAGCAGTCCATGCTGCCCGCCATCTGCGGCCGCGTCTGCCCGCAGGAGACCCAGTGCGAGGGCAAGTGCATCCGCGGCGTCAAGAGCGAGCCCGTCGCCATCGGCCAGCTGGAGCGCTTCCTGGGCGACCAGCCGGAGCTTGCCAGCAAGCCCAAGATGAAGCCCGCCAACGGCAAGAAGGTCGCCGTCATCGGCTCCGGCCCGTCCGGCATCACCTGCGCCGGAGAGCTGGCCCGCAACGGCTTCGACGTCACCGTGTTCGAGGCGTTCTTCACCGGCGGCGGCGTGCTGGTATACGGCATCCCCGAGTTCCGTCTGCCGAAGACCGTCGTCAAGCGCGAGATCGACGGCCTCAAGGAGCTGGGCGTCAAGTTCGAGTACAACTCCGTCATGGGCAACCTCGCCGATTCCGCGGAGCTTCTGGGCGAGAAGGGCTTCGATGCCATCTACGTGGCAACCGGCGCCGGACTCCCCAAGCTCCTGAACATCCCCGGCGAGAACCTGCCGAACGTGTTCTTCGCGAACGAGTACCTTACCCGCGTGAACCTGATGAAGGCGAACAAGTTCCCCGAGTACGACACCCCCACCAAGCACGGCAAGCACGTCGTGGTCTTTGGCGGCGGCAACGTGGCCATGGACTCCGTCCGCACCGCGCTGCGCCTGGGCGCCGAGGAGGTCACCCTGTGCTACCGCCGCACCGAGGCCGAGATGCCCGCGCGTCGCGCCGAGGTCCTGCACGCCAAGGCAGAGGGTGTGAAGATCCACGAGCTGGTCTCGCCGCTTGAGTTCATCGCCGGCGAGGACGGCGCCGTGCGCGCCGTCAAGGTGCAGGACATGGAGCTGGGCGAGCCGGACGCCTCCGGACGCCGTCGCCCCGTGCCCATCGAGGGCGCCATCGAGGAGATTCCCTGCGACGTCGCGATTTCCGCCATCGGAACCAACGCGAACCCGTTTGCCGCGAAGATCGGCGGCATGGAGCTTAACAAGTGGGGCTACATCGTTGCGGACGAGGAGACCGGCCGCACCTCCAACCCCAAGATCTGGGCTGGCGGCGACATCGTGACCGGTGCCGCGACCGTCATCCTGGCCATGGGCGCCGGCAAGAAGGCCGCCGCGGACATGACCAAGGTGCTTTTGGGCGAGGACGGCGAGTAGCCGCACGCCCGCGATTGCATCCGTCTGAAGCCGAGCCCCGACCGCAACGCGCGGCCGGGGCTCTTCTCGTCTGCAGCGCGGGCGCAAACTGCGAACGCCGCACGTGGCCGCAACTCAACGCGCACGGGAACAGGAAGGCGAAAGAGATGACCGTGAAACGTATGGCCTATACTTAAGATAGTGCGCGGCGCACTGCGCCGCCCCCATAGCGACAAGGCGGAAACGATGGACCTGAGACAGAACGTCATCGAGAGCATCCGAACCCTCGCCAAGCGAAACGGGGTGTGCGAGGTCATACTCTTTGGATCTCGCGCGCGTGGCGATAATTCTGCGAGAAGCGACATCGACCTTGCAGCATCCGGCGGAGATGTCTCGAAGTTCGCCCTAGACGTCGACGAGGAGACGCCCACCCTGCTTTCGTACGACGTCGTCGATCTCGATCGGCCCGTAAGGCAAGGGCTGATCCAAGACATTCGTCACGATGGGGTGATCCTCTTTGAGCAATAGGAAACTTGAGAACTTCTCAAAATCGTTAAGGAACCTCGAAAATTCTACCTCCTACCAACCCCCATTCGATGTCGTTACCGAAGCGGGACTGGTATCGCTTTTCCAAATCTGTATGGAGCAGTCTTGGAAGGCCATGAAGTACACGCTCGGTCAGCATGGCTTTTCGGAGGCGCAGACCGAGTCGCCCCGAAAGGTTGTCAAGTGCGCCTATGCCGCCGGGATGATCAACGACGAGGAAGGCTGGCTCGACGCGCTGGAGTCACGCAACCTGATGAGCCACGCATATGACGACTCGGTCGCACTTTCCATCATCAGCAAGACGCGCGAGAAGTACATTTCCATCTTCCAGGAGCTCGAACGCGAGTTGAGGGAGAACTGGTCGCTCGAGGAATAGGCCGCAGGGGGGCACCACGCCCCGGGTACACTCCTGCCGCGAGTTTGCAGGGGTCCGTAAACTCGGGCCTCGTGAGTACGCTGGCGATGGGCGTCGGTACACGTTGACGCCGAGTTTGCAGGGGTCTCGTAAACTGGGGGCAGAAGTGTACCGGGCACGCCCCGCCGGTACACGTGGGGCAGAAACGCGCGGGACCCCGCAAACTCGCGGCCGACGTGTGCCATAAGAATTCCAACCATGGCAGGAACCCGCCCATGTGTACCGGAAAATGCAAACTCGGACCAGACGTGTACCATGAGAGATTAGTCTAATTCCACATAACACGAGGTAGACGAGCTGCGCGATCAAAGTCTTGACGAACGGCCCGGTACACGTCTCGCAGTTCCTGACATGGTCCAACCAGTGATGGCACTCGTCTGGCCCGAGTTCGCGGCTTCCTGCCAAAAGCGCGCCCATGTGTACCGGCCCGGCACACGTCTGACGCAAGCTTGCGGGGACCCTGCAAACTGGGCCGCGACGTGTACCCGGCCCGATACACGTCGGCCCCGAGCTTGCACGGACCCGTGAAACTCGGCCTCGACGTGTACCGGTGCCGCATAGCGACCATGATTGCAATCGCGCCGTTTGCCCGCGGCTCACTCGCCCGCGTACTCCGCGGCCTGCTTCACAAACGCGCCATCCTCAAGCTCGCCAAATGCGTCGAAGAGCTCCTCCTTCGTGTTCATGACGATGGGGCCGTACCACGCGACCGGCTCGTCCAGCCGCACGGACGACATAAACAGCACCTCGGCCGGCTCGTCCAGGGCCTCTATGGTCACGGTGTCGCCGTCACCCAGCTTGACCGCGTTCTTCTCGGCCACTTTGTGGCCAGATATCGCCGCGCCGCCCAGCAGCGTGAACGCCATGACGGAGCGCGCGCCCGGAACGTCCAGCTTGATTGAGGCATGTGGGTCCAGGTGGATGTCGTAGTAGTCCAGCGGCAGGTATTTGCCCTGGTAACCATGGGCGTCACCGTAAGTGCCCGCCACAAGGCGCAGCGTGCCGCCCTCAAACGGGAACTCGCGGATCTCGTCGCGCGTGATGCCGTGGTAGCTGGGCGGGGCGGTGAGCTTGTCCCTCGCGGGGAGGTTCAGCCATAGCTGGACGCACAGCAGGCGCTCCGTCGCCTGCGGCATCTCGGAGTGAAACGCACCGGAGCCCGCGGTGAGCCACTGTGCCTCGCCGTCGGTCACCGTGGCCTTCGTGCCCAGGTGGTCCTCGTGCACCATAGCGCCGCGGGCGATGAACGTGACGGTCTCGATCCCGCGGTGCGGGTGCATGGGAAAGCCGGCGCGGTAGTCTTCGGGATCGGTCGAGTCAAACGAGTCGAGCATGAGGAACGGGTCGCAGGTGTCGGTGGTGTTCGCGCCAAGCACGCGCACGAGGCTGACGCCGGCGCCGTCCGTGGCACGAACTCCCTTGAGCGTGTGAGTTACCTTCCTGAGCTGCATGTTCTTCTCCCGTCAGCCCCTTGCGGGGCGGGTCGTGCGCGCCGCGCGGGCGCGCCGGTTGGTCTTGTTTAGGCTCAGTCTCCCCTGCGCGGTACCCATTTGATATCTAGTGCATAGCATTTACATACACGGCAGCGAGGCGGCGAATCGGACGTTGCGGCCGTGGGGCGGAAGCCGCGGCCCAAACGCGCCACCACCGAGCGCGTGGCCGAGAAGGACGGCGGCGCCAGCCGCGGGCTTTTTCGGGCGCCCCTGCGCTACCATGAATACGACGCCTTCGACGAGAGGAGAGGCCAATGGAGGCCTACAAGCAGGAGTTCATCGATTTCATGGTCCAGAGCGACGTGCTGAAGTTTGGCGACTTCACGCTCAAGAGCGGCCGCAAGTCCCCGTTCTTCATGAACGCCGGCGCGTACGTGACGGGCGAGCAGCTCAGCCGACTAGGCAAGTACTACGCGCAGGCGATCCACGCAAACTTTGGCGACGACTTCGACGTGGTGTTTGGCCCGGCGTACAAGGGCATCCCCCTGGCCGTGGTGACGGCCATCGCGTACCACGAGCTGTACGGCAAGGAGGTGCGCTACTGCAGCGACCGCAAGGAGGTAAAGGACCACGGCGCGGACAAGGGCCAGCTCCTGGGCTACGAGCTGCATGACGGCGACCGCGTGGTGATCGTGGAGGACGTGACCACGTCAGGCAAGTCCATCGACGAGACGTACCCCAAGCTGAAGGCCGCCGCGGACGTGCAGGTCGTGGGCCTGATGGTGTCGCTCAACCGCATGGAGGTCGGCAAGGGCGGCAAGGTCACCGCCCAGCAGGAGATCCAGGAGCGCTACGGCTTCCCCGTCGCGTCGATCGTGACCATGGCGGAGGTCGTGGACGCACTGTACGACCACGAGGTCGAGGGGCGCGTGGTAATCGACGACGCCCTTAAGGCGTCCATCGACGCATACTACGAGAAGTACGGCGTCAAGGAGTAGCATGACGTCCGCAGGCTTTGGGCGGGGCGCAGCCGGCGTACGACGCACCGACACGCGCCCCGCAGCCATGCGAAAGGAAGGACCCCGCATGAGCGACGTTCTCGACCGCTTCCTGCGCTACTGCGCGGTGCCGTCGCAATCGAACCCCCTGACGGCCGACGATGTGCCCTCCACGGCAAGCCAGCTTGACATGGCAAACGTCGTGGCCCGGGACCTGCGCGAGCTTGGCGCCCAGGACGTGACCGTGACGCCAAGCGCCTACGTGACGGCGCACTGGCCCGCGAGCGCGGGCGCAGAGGGGATGCCGGCGCTTGGCCTGTGCTGCCACCTGGACACCGCGTGGCAGACGTACGGGGACCCCGTGCGCCCGCAGGTGAGGCGCTACGAAGGCGGAACCCTGGCCATCGGGCGCGGTCGCGACGGGCGCGAGGTGTCCATAAGCCCCGACACGAACCCGCAGCTCGAGCACATGGTGGGCTGGGATCTGGTGACGAGCGACGGCACGTCGCTTCTGGGCGGCGACGACAAGGCCGGCATCGCCATGGTGGTATCGCTGCTTGCGCGGCTGCGCAAGGACCCCGCGCTCCCCCACCCGCGGCTGGCAGTCGCCTTTGTCCCGGACGAGGAGATCGGCCATGGGGCGGCCCTTCTCGACCTGCGGGAGTTTGGCGCGGGCTTTGGCTACACCATCGACGGCGGGCCCCTGGGCGAGTTCTGCTACGAGACGTTCAACGCGGCGGAGGCAAAGGTGCGCGCAAGCGGGACCTCCGTGCACACGGGCACGGCGAAGGGCGACATGGTGAACGCGTCCGAGGCCATCATGAGGTTCCACGCGATGATCCCCGCGCAGGAGCGGCCGGAATACACCGAGGGCCACGAGGGCTTCTATTACCTCGAGCGAATGGAAGGCAACTGCGAGGAGGCGCGTGCCGACTACATCATTCGCGATCACGACCAGGCAAAGGTGGAGTCTCGCAAGGACGTGATGCGGCGCGCCGTGGACCTTGTGAACCAGACGTACGGCGGCGGGCGAGAAGTGCTGACCATCCAGATCGAGGACCAGTACCACAACCTGGCGGACGTGGTGACGCGCCCGGAGCACAGGCACCTGATAGAGAACGCCCGCACCGCGTACGCGAAGGTGGGGCAGGAGATGCGCTGCGTGCCCATGCGCGGCGGGACGGACGGCAGCCAGCTGAGCTTTAGGGGCTTTGCGTGCGCGAACCTCTCCGCGTGCTACTACAACGCGCACGGCGTGCGCGAGTTCGTGCCCGTACCGGAGCTCGAGGCCATGGTGGACGTGCTTCAGGAGCTGGCGGCGCTGTACGCCCGACCGCAGGCAGGCACAAGGTAGCAAGGCGCCGGGCGCCCGTCCTTGGGATGCACGGGACTGGCGCCCGGCGCAGCACGGGCACTGGCGGCGGCCGGCGGCCTGCCTTGGGCCTAGCGGTTGGCCTTCAGCGTCGCGAACACCTTGGTGTTGTGGCGCTTCACGAACGAGATGAACTTGCCCTCCTGGTAGGCCAGGGCGGCGTTGCGCTGCTTGATGGGCACGAGCATCGCGGCCATCATGCGGGAGCGCGGGCGCGCCGCGACCACCGCGATCTGCGCGCGCTCGCTGTTGATCATGGCGTCGATCTGGGAGAGCTTGTCCTTCTCGCTCAGCTCGCACTTGGGGTTGCACACGTTCTCGATGCAACCTACGAGGCGCTCTATGTAGCGGCGCTGGATCATCTCGTTGCTGGCGGCGTCGCCGGACAGCCCCCAGTGGCGGTAGAGGTCGAGCATCCAGGTGTGCTCCTCCTCGCGCTTCGCGTACATGTCCGGGCGCCAACGGGCGGTCTCGGACTCGCTGCGCTGGCGGATGAAGTGGTAGTACGGACGGGACATGACGCCCACGCGCTGCACGTCACGGATGAAGTCGAGCACGAAGGGGAAGTCGTCCCAGAACGTGGGGCGGAAGCGAATGTCCAGGCGCTCGATGCGCTCGCGCAGGAACAGCTTGTTCCAGGGCGGATACAGCTGGTTCTGGTCGAACAGGCGAAACGCCGCCGCGCGGAACTCCTCCTGCGTCTGGTACACGGCGTCGGCGCACGCCTTGAGCTCCGTGGCGTGCTCGCCCGCGCTGCCGTAGTACGTGTCGATGTAGAAGCCCGAGATCGCAAGCTCCAGGCGGTTCTCCTGGGCAAACGCGTACATGTCCTCCAACATGCCCGGCTCGACCCAGTCGTCGGCGTCCATGAACATGACGTACTTCCCGCGCGCGCGGTCGAGCGCGTAGTTGCGGGCCGCCGGGGCGCCGCCGTTCTGGCGGTGGTACACCGTCACGCGGATGTCGCGCCCTGCGATGGAGTCCAGGATCTGCCCGGTGCGGTCGGTGGAGCCGTCGTCCACCACCAGAAGCTCGAAGTCGCGAAACGTCTGGTGCTGCAGGCTCTCGACGGCGCGCCGCACATACCCGTCCACGTTGTACGCCGGCATGATTACCGAAATTCCAGGCGTGTGAGGATCCATTCCGCAAGCTCTCCAAACGACGATTGGGCGACCGCGCCGCGCGACGCGGCGGAAAAGTGCTGCAGGTCGAATTATCCCCTACCGTGCCTGGCGTCGTGTGGTGGAGTGGTGGAGTTCAATAACTGCACAAACCGCGGGGCAGGCCGGCGCGACGACGCTACGCCGCAGGCACCATGATTCCGATGTCCACCCCAAGCTGCGCGGAGTTCAGGACCGACCAGTTGCCGCCCGCGCCATCCGCCTCCTGGCTCGCCGGCGCGTCCATACGCTTCAGGTTGTTCACGCCGATGGACTGCACCAGCTCGGCCACGTCCATCAGGTCGCCGGCGCTCATGTCCGTGTTGATGCTGTACAGCAGGTCGGCACCGTGGCTCAGAAGCGCGCTCACTCCGGCGCCCTTGTAGCTCTCGATCTTGTCCCACACGTCGTCCGAGGCCAGCATGGCGTGGGTCATGCGCAGGTTCGCGGCCGTCGCCAGCGGCACGATGCACGCGGACGCGCCGGAGCCGGAGTACAGGTCCTGCAGGCGCACGTCAGCCTTGCCGTCGTTCACCTTGGTGTCCAGTGGGATGGTCACGAGCGTGCCCTTGCGCGCCGTGGCGTCCAGGCTCAGGATCTGGGCCTTCGTGAGCTTGGGCGACTTCGCGTTAACGTCGTCCACCGTGAGCACCAGCACGTTCGTGAAGGAGTCCTGCGACACGGTATAGCCGTCCGGGCTCGTCACCTGGCCCTGTGCCTGGAGCGACTTGCTCAGGGACTCGTTGCCCACGCTGATGGGCTTTTGTGCCTTCGCCCACAGCGTGCCCAGCAGCACCACCAGAAGCACGCCCACCGCCACCAGCACCGCTATGGCGATGGCGTTGCGATACGGACTGTAGCGAGGGACGTCCGTGCGCTCGAACCTCTCGCGCTGTCTAAATGGCATGCTTCCTCCCCAGGGCCGAATGCGCCCGAGGGCGCCCTATCAGAAGATGATACCTAATCCCGCGACCACAAGACCCAGAACTACGCCCACCACGTATACGAACGCCGTGATGACGAGGTTCTGCCGCATGTCGCGGTTGGTGCGGAACAGCACGAGCAGGCCCATGCCCCCAGAGACCAGAAGGCCGGCCATCATGGGGCCCGCCGCAAGCGACCCCTGCAGGTACAGCTGGGTGATCGCCACGGAGGCGCCGCAGTTGGGGATAAGCCCTATGAGCGCGGCGAGCATGGTGGCGCGCACGGGGTGGCTGCCCAGTACCTGGGCGATGGCGTCGGTGCCGGCCGCCTCGATCACGAAGCCAAACACCAGCGTCACCAGGAAGATGAAGAACGTGACCTCCGCCGTGTGCACCAGCGCGCTGCGCACGATGTGCCACACGCGACGCCCGCGCGACGCGCCATGGCCGTGGTCGTGCGCATGGCCATGCCCGTGAGCGTCGCCATGCGCCGCAGCAGCGGCGGCGTCCTTCTCGGCCGCGACGCCCGCTTCGGGCGAGAAGGACGCGCCATCCGCGTCCGAATCTATCTCCCCGCAGTCACAGTGGGCGGCCTCGCACAGCTCGGCGATGTGCGCGTGCCCGTCGCCCGCACGATGCAGCGCGCGCAGCACGACGTCGACCGCAAGCCCCACGAGCATGCCCGCGACCACCTTGAAGCCGATGATCGCGAACATGCGGCCCGACGGCTCCGCATGCGCCACGAACACGGGAATCATCTCGTCGGACGTCGCGAGGATAACGGAGACGAGCGTGCCGGCCGACACCACGCGCGCCGCGTACAGCGTGCCGGCCATCGCGGAGAAGCCGCACTGCGGCAGCGCGCCAAGCAGGGCGCCCACGATGGGGCCGGACTTGTCCGCACGTGCGATGATGCGCTCCGTGCGGCCGCCGGCCGTGTGCTCGAGCGCCTCCATCGCGAGGTAGGTGAGAAAGAGGAACGGAATCAGCTCCAGCGTGTCGTGCACGCTGTCCAGAAGTACGTCCATTATGATGCCTGGCGTCACGTGTGCTCCAAACTGTTTACTTCTTTATGTCTAATGCAGCGCCGCCGGAACGTCCACATCGTCCCATGCCAACATATGAGCAGATGAACATATGTATTTACCTGCGCTTTTGTCGTAAAACGTGGAGTGCATTATACCCAAGGCGCGCAACGTGCACCTTGGGCAAGAAAACTTCACACACGCTATTTTGAGTCGGCGCGCAGCGGACGCCAGCGCGGGGCGCATGGGCGCCGCGTTGGCGCGCCGCCCGGCCGCAGGCTACGGCGTGGCTACCTCCACGCCTCGAGCGCATCCGTGGGATAGCCGACCCGCTCGAACACGAGCCCCCTCGCCGGCGCCGTCGGTCCGGCAGCCGATCGGTCCCGCGCCGCAAGCGCGTCCTCGAGCCACGCGGCGTCGCGATGCCCGCGCCCCACCTCCACGAGCGAGCCCACGATGATCCTCACCATGTTGTGAAGGAACGCGTTGCCCGTCACGTCCACGGCAACAAGCTCCTCGCCCGCCTCGCGCAAGCGGCTTACTCGCACGGAGGAAAGGAGGCGGCACGTTGATCGCCCGTCCGCCTCGAGCAGGTGCGCAGACGTCGCCTTGCAGAAGCTGCGGAAGTCATGCTCCCCCACAAGCGCCTGAGCGGCCGTGTGCATCGCGTCCGCATCCAGCGCGGGCACGCTGCGCAGCCACCACGCGTGGTCCCATGCCAGCACAGGACGCGCCGGACCGCAGCAAATGCGGTAGCGGTACGAGCGCTGCGTCGCATCAAACCTGGCGGAGAAGCTCTGCCCTCCCCGTCGGATCCCGCGTATGGAAAGGTCGTCTGGCGTAAGCGCAACAAGAGACGCCGTCAGGCGCCGCGCCGGGCGCAGCAGCTCCTCCGCGGTCACCGGCACGCTCACCACCTGCCCAAGAGCGCTTACACCCGCATCCGTGCGGCCCGCGCACTCCATGTCAACGTCACGCCTCAGCAGCGTCTGCAGCGCCTGGCGAAGCTCCCCGGCAACGGTGCGCTGGCCCGGCTGCTCCGCGTATCCGGAATAACCCTCGCCGCGGTAGCCCAGCGTGATCGCAAGGGTCCCGGCAACCTGATCGCTTGGCAGCGCCGGCTCCCTCGTCGGCTCGATGTCGCCCGAGCAGATGCCGCCCCGTGCCATGTCTTCGCGTTCCACGTCTGGCTCCGTTCCCTCCCAAGCGCAATCCGCCTATGCACAATAGAAGCGATTGTAAGGCCATATTCGGCCCAATCCAAAGTTAGCGTAAAGATACACGTCTTTCGTGCGAAATAACCGTCATTCGACACCGGGTTCCGTCAGAGAGCCACAAGGCGGGCACGCGTCGTTCAACGCGCAGCCATCAGGTGGCATGCAAAGCGCTTCTCGCCAATGCGCCATGCGCCTTCGGCAAGGCTTCGTAGCAAAAAGGGGCCCGCGCGTGCGAGCCCCCGGCAAAGCTATGTGCGATGTGGCGATAGCCTACTCCTCGGTGGTCTCCTCGGCAGCAGCCTCCTCGACCGGCTCCACCTTGGTGACGGTGGTCTCGGCCTTGGCGCCCTTCACCGGCTCGGTAACGAGCTCGATGATGACGACCTCGGCTGCGTCGCCCTTGCGGGGACCAAGCTTCATGATGCGGGTGTAGCCGCCGTTGCGGTCAGCCCACATGCCCTGAGCGGCCTTCTCGAAGACCTCGCGCACGACCTCCTTGTCGCCTACCTTGGCGATGGCAAGGCGGCGGGAGTGCAGGTCGCCCTTCTTGGCCCACGTGATGACCTTGTCCACGTCAGGACGGATGGCCTTGGCGCGAACGTCGAGGGTCTTGATGCGATCGTTGGCGAGGAGGGAAGCGACGAGGCTCCTCTTCATGGCCTTGGTGTGGCTGGCATCGGTGCCAAGCTTCATGCCACGCTTCTTGTTGTGTCTCATGGTCTAGATACTCCTAAGTGAAACTTGCGACTTGTCCTAGGCCTTGAGGCTAAGACCCATGGATTCGAGCTTGTCCTTGACTTCCTCGATGGACTTGACGCCAAAGTTGCGGATGTTGAGCAGGTCGTTCTCGGAGAACTCCACCAGCTGTCGGACGGAGTGGATGCCGGCGCGCTTGAGGCAGTTGTAGGAGCGGACGGAAAGGTCCAGGTCCTCGATCTGCTTGTCAAGCTCCGTGTTGTCCTCGACCTCGCCGGTGGCGAAGATGGAGGTGTCCTCGGCGGGCTCCTCCTCGTCAGCCAGGCTCATGAATGCGTTCATGTGCTGGTCAACGATGTTTGCGGCCTCGACCACCGCGTCGCGCGGCGAAACGGAGCCGTCCGTCTCGACCTCGAGGATCAGACGGTCATAGTTGGTGTGCTGGCCAACGCGGCAGGGCTCGACCGTCTTGGCGCAGCGGCGCACGGGCGAGAAGAGCGAGTCCACGTGGATGATGCCGATGGGGTCGCCCTCGCGCTCGTTGTCGTCGCCGGACACGTAGCCGCGGCCGACGCCGATGCGCATCTGCATCGTAAGGTGAGCACCCTCGCCCAGCGTGCAGATGACGTGGCCCTTGTTCACGAGCTCGAACTCGGCCGGAACGTGGAAGTCCCCGCCGGTGACGGTGCACGGGCCGTCGATGCTGACGGTCGCCGTGGCCTCGTCTCCGGTGCCCATGCTCTTGAACACCAGACCCTTAACGTTCAGGACGATGTCGGTGACGTCCTCGTAGGCGCCCTCGACGGTCGTAAACTCGTGCTGCACGCCATCAATCTGGATGGCCTCGACTGCCGCTCCCTCAAGGGACGACAGGAGAACGCGGCGAAGAGAGTTTCCGAGGGTATCTCCGTAGCCACGCTCCAGCGGCTCCGCGGTAACGCGGGCGAGATTCTCGGAAATCTCCTCGACCGACACCTGCGGTCGGATGAATTCGGACATGAAAACCTCCTACCGGTCCAGACTTACTTGGAGTAGAGCTCGACGATGAGCTGAGCGTCAATGTCAAGGTCGATCTGGTCGCGGACGGGGAGCTGCAGGACGGTGCCCTGGAGCTTCTCGATGTCCACCTCGAGCCACGCGGGGACCGCGACGTGCTCGGAGGAGATCAGGGCCTCCTTGATGGGGAGAAGGTCCTTGTACTTGGGGGCGACGGCAACGACGTCGCCGGCCTTCACCTGGTAGGAGGGGATGTCGACGCGGTGGCCGTTCACGGTGATGTGGCCGTGACGGACGGTCTGACGGGCCTCCTTGCGGGTGCGAGCGAAGCCAAGGCGGAAGATGACGTTGTCAAGACGGGACTCGAGGATGGTCATCAGGTTGTCGCCCGTGATGCCCTCGACCTTCTTGGCCTTGTCGTAGTAGCCGCGGAACTGCTTCTCCAGAACGCCATAGATGAACTTGGCCTTCTGTTTCTCGCGGAGCTGCTGGCCGTACTCGCTCTCCTGGCGACGACGACGCTGGTGCTCACCGCGATTGCTCTTCTTGTTGTAGCCCATGGTCACGGGCTCGATGCCGAGCTGGCGGCACCTCTTGAGGACAGGGGTCCTATCAACTGCCATTGCTACTGTCCTTCCTTACTACACGCGACGACGCTTGCACGGACGGCAACCGTTGTGCGGAATGGGGGTCTTGTCCTGGATGCCCGAAACCTCGAGACCGGCGGCCTGGAGGGAACGGATTGCGGTCTCGCGGCCGGAGCCGGGACCCTTCACGAACACAGCGACCCTGTGAAGGCCGTGCTCCATGGCTGCCTTGGCGCAGGCCTCAGCCGCGACCTGGGCAGCAAACGGGGTGGACTTGCGGGAGCCCTTGAAGCCGACGGTGCCACCGGACTGCCAAGCGATGACGTTGCCCTGGGGGTCAGTGATGGAGATGATCGTGTTGTTGAACGTGCTCTTGATGTGAGCCTGGCCCACAGCGATGTTCTTGCGGTCGGCGCGACGGACGCGCTGGGTGCCGCGCTGGTTCTTCTTCTGTGCCATTTATCTACTCCCTACCCGCGCTTCTTTGCACCGATCTGACGCTTCTTGCCCTTGCGGGTGCGAGCGTTGGTGTGGGTGCGCTGGCCGTGGACAGGAAGGCCCTTGCGGTGACGGAGGCCGCGGTAGCAGCCGATTTCCATCAGGCGGGCAACGTTCTGACGAACCTCGCGACGGAGGTCGCCCTCAGTGGTGAAGTTCGCGTCGATGTAGTCGCGAATCTTCGTCACGTCGTCCTCGGTGAGGTCCTTGACGCGGGTGTCGGGATTCACGCCAGTCTCAGCGCAAATCTTGGTAGCGCTGGTCTGACCGATGCCATAGAGATACGTAAGACCAACCTCAACGCGCTTCTCGCGGGGAAGGTCAACGCCGTTGATACGTGCCAACTTCGAGCTCCTCTCTTAGCCCTGACGCTGCTTGTGGCGAGGGTTCTCGCAGATCACGTAAACCTTGCCATGGCGACGAATGATCTTGCACTTGTCGCACATCTTCTTGACCGAAGGACGTACCTTCATTTTGCGTTTCCTTTCGGTAGTTCTAACACGAACTGGTGTTGCTCGACGCCTCAGGTGGTGCTAAGACGCCTCTATGTACTCGCCCAGCCGCAGGCGTGAATATCCAAGGCCGGATGCGCCCATGCGGACGCACGTCCACAAGGACTACTTGTAGCGATAGGTGATGCGACCCCTCGTGAGGTCGTACGGGGAAATCTCCACCACGACCTTGTCTCCCGGCAGGATGCGGATGTAGTTCATCCTGATCTTGCCCGAGATGGTGCAGAGGATCGTCTTTCCGTTCTCAAGCTCAACGTTGAACATTGCGTTGGGAAGGGGTTCGATGACCTTGCCTTCCAGCTCGATTCCGCCTTGCTTTGCCACCTTGCCTACTTTCTCCCTGTGAATCACAGCGACTGAATATCATACATAAATCAACACAGCACGTCCACGACGCGCTGATCGATTCATCTTTGGTGCACATATCGCCAGGCGAGAAGAGCCCGGCGCCGTGCCCCCCTATTCCTCTGAACCCACTTTGCCGCCTTGCATGCGGCACCACGGGCCAAACGAATCCTGGGTCAGGATGACGGGGCCATCCTTGGTGATGCCGATCGTGTTCTCGTAGTGCGCGGCCGGCAGTCCGTCGTCGGTCACGACGGTCCAGCCGTTCCGCCGCACGTGGGTCTGCGCAAGCCCCAGCGTAAGCATGGGCTCGATGGCGATCATCATGCCTACCTGCAGCAGGACCCCCCTACCTTTCTTTCCGTAGTTCGGGACGTTCGGGTCCTCGTGCATCGAGTGGCCCACGCCGTGGCCCACGTAGTCGCGCACCACGCCGTAGCCGTTCTTCTCGGCCTTTGACTGGACTGCGTATCCAACGTCGCCAAGGCGATTGCCAGGCACTGCCTGCCCTATTGCGTCCTTGAGGCAGTCCCGCGCGCACTCGCACAGCCCCTTCACCTGGTCCGAGACCGTGCCGACGTAGAACGTCCACGCGTTGTCTCCGGCCCAGCCGGCCTTGTTCGCGCCCACGTCCACGGAAATGATGTCGCCGTCGCGAAGGAGCACCTCAGGGGACGGAATGCCGTGCACTACCTCGTCGTTGATGGAGGCGCAGATGCTTCCCGGGAAACCGCCATAGCCTTTGAAGCCGGGTTTGGCGCCGTTCTGCCTGATGAAGCCCTCGATCGCCTGGTCAATCTGCTTCGTGCTCGTCCCCGGCTTGGCCAAGGACCCCGCAAGGCGCAGCGCCCTCTTGGAGAGGTCGCCTGCGCTCGCACGGTACGTGTCCATGTCTAGCTGGGACTTGATGTGGATCATAGGCCAAGGAGCACCTTGACGTCGGCGTACACCTCGTCGACGGGACGGTCTCCGTCAACCTCCTTAAGGATGCCATGCTCGCGGTAGTAGCCAACAAGCGGGGCGGTCTGGCTCTCGTAGGTGTCCAGGCGCTTCTTGATGGTCTCTGGCTTGTCATCGTCTCGCTGGTACATCTCGCCACCGCAGCGGGGGCAGACGTCCACGCCGGCGCCGGCGGTATAGCCGCAGGAACGGCACGTGCGCCTAGAGCTCAGACGCTTGATGATTACGTCGGCCTTCACGTCCACAAGAAGCGCCGCGTCAAGCGCGATGCCCATGCCGGCAAGCTCCTTGTCCAGAACCTCGGCCTGCGCCGTGTTGCGCGGGAAGCCGTCGAGAATGAAGCCCTTCTGCGCGTCATCCTGCGCAAGACGCTCCTTCACCAGGTCGATCACCAGCTGATCGGGAACGAGCTTGCCTGCGTCCATGTACCCCTTGGCCTCTACGCCGAGCTTGGACTGGGCCTTGACGGCCGCACGAAGCAGGTCGCCCGTCGAGATGTGGGCCACGCCGTAGTCAGCGACGAGCTTCTGTGCCTGGGTTCCCTTGCCAGCGCCAGGGGCGCCGAGAAGGACGATCTTCATGGGTTTCCACCTTTCGCATAGCGTTGCGCCGTACCTCTCTCGACGCACCAACAACCCTAGTCTAGCCCCTAAGCAGGGCTCAAGTTGCTTGCAACTTGAGAATTGGGCCTCGCGTTCTGGCAGACGGAGCGCCTGCACGGCCTCCACACGCAAAAGAGGAGGGGGCCCGAAGGCCCCCTCCTCGTGTGGTTGCGCGTTCTACGCAGTCCGAAGGCTATTTGAAGAAGCCCTCGTAGTTGTGCATCTTCAGCTGACTTTCGAGCTGAGAGATCGTGTCCATGGCCACGCCGACCATGATCAGAACCGAAGTTCCGCCAAAGGACTGCATCAGGGTGTTGCCCGTGATGGAGAACAGGATGGACGGAACGACGGCCAGCACTGCCATGAAGAGCGCACCCGGGAGCGTGATGTGATCAAGCACGCTCTTGATGTACTCGGCGGTGGCGTTGCCGGGGCGCACTCCCGGGATGAAGCCGCCTGCCTTGCGAAGCTGGTCGGCGGTCTCGTCGGGGTTGAACACCATAGAGGTGTAGAAGTACGCAAAGAACACGATGAGGAGAACGGAGAGCACCCAGTTCACCCAGCCGGAGGCAAGCGCATTCGCAACGAACTGAATCCACCCTACGTTGGGGAAGAAGACCGCAAGCTGCGCCGGCAGGTAGAGAAGCGCGGACGCGAAGATGATGGGCACGACACCTGCCGTGTTCACCTTGATCGGCAGGTAGGTGGACTGTCCACCCATAATCCTCCTGCCAACGACCCTCTTCGCATACTGAACCGGGATGCGACGCTGACCACGCTCGATGTAGACGATCACGGGGATGATCGCAATCATCACGAGAACGGTAATCAGCGTTATGACAGCTCCCGTGCTCGAGGTCTTGACCGAAGAGATCAACGCAGAGGGGAGGCCGGCCATGATGTTCGCGAAGATGATGAGCGACATGCCGTTGCCGATGCCACGCTGCGTGATGACCTCGCCAAGCCACATGATGATTATGGCGCCGGTAAGAAGCACGCCAACGATCACGATGTCCTCGATGAACTCGGGGAACCCCAGCTGGGAGAAGTCGATGCCGTAGCTCTTAAAGAGGAAGAGGTAACCGATCGCATTGATGAGCGCGAGGCCAATCGTAAGGTAACGCGTGTACTGCGTGATCTTGCGCTGACCGGACTCTCCCTCCTTCGCAAGCTCTCCAAGGGAGGGAATGACAGCCTGGAACATCTGCAGAATGATCTGCGCGGTGATGTAAGGCATGATTCCGAGGCTGAAGACGGAGACGCGGGAAAGGGCACCACCAGAGAACAGGTTGAGCACCGCGATGGCACCGCTACCGGCGGCAGCCGTCTGGAACGCCTCGAGCATGCTCGCGAACGGCACGCCCGGGGCGGGCAGATAGGCACCAAAGCGATACAGGGCGAGGATTCCGATGGTAATCAGAATCTTCTTCCTGAGCTCCGGAATGCGGAACGCATTTGCGATTCCCTTTAGCACGCCTGCTCGACCTTTCCTCCAGCCGCCTCAATCTTGGCCTTGGCGGAAGCGGAGACCTTGTCGACCTTGACGGTGAGCTTCTTGGTAATCTCGCCGTCGCCGAGGACCTTGACGGGGATGTAGTCGTGCTTGATGACGCCCTTGGCCATCAGGGACTCGCCGTCGACGGTCTCGCCGTCGGCGAAGAGAGCCTCGAGTCGAGCAACGTTCACGGGAGCGTACTCGACGCGATTGTGGTTCACGAAGCCGGGAAGCTTAGGAAGGCGCATCGCGAGCTGGGTCTGGCCACCCTCGAAGCCAGCGCCCTTGCCGCCACCGGAGCGGGAGAGCTGACCATTGGTGCCGCGACCAGCGGTGGTGCCGTGGCCAGAAGAGTTGCCGCGGCCGATGCGCTTGCGGGACTTCTTGGAGCCCTCCGCGGGGCGAAGATCATTGAGCTGCATTTGGTTGACTCCTTAGTTCTCTTCAACCTCAACAAGGTGCTTGACCTTGAAGATCATTCCACGAACGCTCGGGTTGTCGGGCAGCACGGCGACGTCGCCGATCTTGCGGAGACCCATGGCGAAGCAAGTCCTCGTCTGGTCCTTCTTGACCGACGCGACGGCGCTGTGGACGAGCTTGACAGTGAGCTTCTTCTCGTCTGCCATAGTTAGTCCTCCTTACCGTTGAACATCTCGCTGACGGTAAGGCCACGACGCTCGGCAGCCTGCTCAGGGCTGGAGAGGGACTTGAGGCCCTCTGCGGCAGCCTTGATGATGTTGAGAGCGTTGTCGGTACCGAGCGACTTGGAGAGCACGTTGGTGATACCAGCGAGCTCGAAGAGCGGACGGACGGGGCCGCCGGCGATGACGCCGGTACCCTCGATAGCCGGCTTGATCAGAACATGGCCGGCGCCGAAGTGGCCGTCGACGGGGTGAGGAATCGAGCCACCGGCGGTGACGGGAACCTTGAACATGTTCTTCTTTGCGTCCTCGACGCCCTTCTGGATTGCCAGAGGGACCTCGGCGGACTTACCCTGGCCAAGGCCAATGTTGCCCTTGCCGTCACCGACGACGACGAGAGCGACGAGCGACATGCGGTGGCCGCCCTTCACGGTCTTGGAAACACGGTGGATGTAGACTACGCGCTCCTGAAGATCGGAGTCATTCTGGCGCTTACGATCACGTGGCATTCAAATTCCTCCTAGAACTTCAGGCCCGCGGCACGGGCACCGTCTGCCAGAGCCTGGACGCGGCCGTGATAGATGAAGCCACCGCGGTCAAACGTGACCTCGGTAACACCCTTCGCGACGGCGCGCTCGCCGATGAGCTTGCCGACGAACTCCGCAGCCTCCTTGTTGGAGCCGATCTTGCCGGTCTCCTTGAACTCGGGGCTCAGGGTAGAGGCGGAGCAGATGGTCTTGCCATCCTGGTCGTCGATGACCTGGGCGTAGATGTGAGCGTTAGTACGGTGGACGCTCAGACGAGGACGCTCGGCGGTGCCGAAAACCTTGGCGCGAACGCGGCGCTTACGGCGCTGAAGGCTCGCACGCTTAGCCTGGTTCTTGTTCATACCTTCTCCTTCAATCGCCATCACCTGACGGGGTGATGGTCTTATCTATGGCCTAGCGAAGACTACTTACCAGCCTTGCCGAGCTTCCTACGAATGTGCTCGCCTTCGTAGTGGATGCCCTTGCCCTTGTAAGGCTCGGGCGGGCGCTTGTCGCGGACCTCGGCGGCAACCTGGCCGACCTGCTCCTTGGAGATGCCCTTGACAACGATGTGGGTGTTGTCGGGGACCTCGAAGGAGATGCCCTCGGGGGCATCGACGAGGACGGGGTGAGAGTAGCCGAGGGAGAGGTCGAGACCAGTACCCTTGAGAGCGGCACGGTAGCCGACGCCGGTCAGCTCGAGCTTCTTAGAGAAGCCCTCGGAGACACCGATCACCATGTTGTGGATGAGGGTGCGGGTGAGACCCTGCTGAGCGTTCGACTCAGTGGACTCGTCGTTGCGGGTAACGAGAACCTCGGAACCCTCCTGAGCGATGGTCACCAGGTCGGAGAAGGTGCGAGTGAGCTCGCCCTTGCCGCCCTTGACCGAAACGGTGGTGCCATCGATGGTCACAGTAACACCAGCGGGAACCGTGACAGGCTTCTTACCAATACGAGACATTGTCTCCTCCTATCTAGATTCGTCCGTTGGTTACCAGATGTAGCAGATGACCTCGCCGCCGATGCCGAGCTTGCGAGCATCGCGGTCGCACATCATGCCCTTGGAGGTGGAGATGACGGCAGTGCCGAGACCACCCTGGACGCGCGGCATCTCAGCTGCGGTGGTGTAGATGCGAAGGCCAAGCTTGGAGATGCGACGGATGCCGCGGATGACCTTGGCGTGACGGGCGCCATACTTGAGCGTGATGTGGAGGGTCTTCTGAGGCTTGGTGTCCTCGACCTCGTAGCTCTTGATGTAGCCCTCCTCGCAGATGACGCGAGCGATCTCAACCAGGACCTTGCTCGAGGGCATGGAGACCTCGGACTTGCCGGCAGAGTTAGCGTTGCGGATGCGCGTCAGCATGTCTGCGATGGGATCAGTAACCTTCATTGATTCCTTCTCCTTCGTTAGTGATGAAACTGCGCGTCTGGTTCATCCAAGCCCGTAGCAAGGATGCCTAAACGCCAGAGCCCTTTGCTACCAAGAAGCCTTGGTGACGCCAGGGAGCTCGCCCTTGCTCGCCATCTCGCGGAAGCAGACACGGCAGAGACCGAACTTGCGATAGACGGAGTGGGGTCGGCCACAGCGCTGGCAACGGTTCTGCTTGCGCGTCGAAAACTTCGGCTCGCGGTTCGCCTTGACGATCATCGATGTCTTAGCCACAAATCCTCCTTCAGGAAGAGACCCCGGCACCCCGCCGGGGTGTTTGACAAACTATATTGACTAGTCCTTCTTAAACGGGAAGTGGAAGGCCGCGATGAGCGCCCTGCCCTCCTCGTCAGTCGGGGCGGTGGTCACGATGGTGATGTCCATGCCACGGGTGTGATCGATCTTGTCGAAGTCGATCTCGGGGAAGATCAGCTGCTCGGTGACGCCCATGGAGAAGTTGCCGTGGCCGTCGAAGGACTTGCTGCTGATGCCGCGGAAGTCGCGGATGCGAGGGATCGCGATGCAGATCAGGCGGTCCAGGAACTCGTACATGCGGTCGCCGCGCAGGGTAACCTTGGCGCCGATGGCCTGGCCCTCACGCAGGTGGAAGGTTGCGATGGACTTGCGGGCGTGGGTCACCATGGGCTGCTGGCCAGTGATGGCGCGAAGGTCGGAAACGGCGCCCTCGATGGCCTTGGAATCGGTCGCTGCCTCGCCGACGCCCATGTTCACGACGATCTTCTCGATCTTCGGAATCTGGTTGACGTTCTGGTACTGGAACTTCTTCTGCAGCTCGTCGCGAATCTCGGAGACGTACATCTCCTTAAGACGAGGAACGTACTTTTCTGCCATGTGGCACTCCTCACTCATGGGGTTTTAAGTGCGGGGTTGGTCCTCGCACCTCCTGGTCCCTGTGACCAGGAGCCGTGCGCCCGTTCCCGAGACATACCTATCCCGTTCATAGAGACGCAAGGTCAAATATTACGTGTTCGAGAGGCAAATTTCCAGCACGAACTGGTCTGCGGCAAATCTCCGCATATCAGACACTATTTCCTAGGCGGAGTCCACTGGCACCGACCGCCCCTCTCCCCTATTTCATAAGGGCGCCCGAAGAATTGTTTGTCGCACAGAAAAGGGACCCGTCCGAAGACGGGTCCCTTGAAATCGCGCTGGGCGAGAAGAACTAGAACTTGGCGCCGCACTTCTTGCAGACGCGAACCTTCTTGCCGTCCTCCTCGGCGTGGCCGACGCGAGTGGCCTTGCCGCAGGTGGGGCACACGAGGGCGACGTTGGACACGTCGATCGCGGCCTCCTTCTCGACGATGCCGCCCTGCTGGTTGGTCTGGGTCGGGCGCTGAGCCTTCTTCACGACTGCAACGCCACGAACGACAACCTTACCCTCAGAGGGAAGGGCCACGATGACCTCGCCGCGCTTGCCCTTGTCCTTGCCGGACAGGACCTCGACCTGGTCGCCCTTCTTAACGTTCATCTTTGCCATTCGTTCTCACTCCCCTACAGCGTCTCGGGTGCGAGCGAGACGATCTTCATGTACTTGTGATCGCGCAGCTCACGTGCCACAGGCCCGAAGATACGGGTGCCCTTGGGCTCGCCATCCTTGTTGACCAGGACGCAGGCGTTCTGGTCGAACTTGATGTAGCTGCCGTCCTTGCGGCGGGTCTCCTTGGTGGTGCGGACGACAACGCAGCGAACGATATCGCCCTTCTTCACAGAACCGCCCGGCGTAGCCTCCTGCACGGCGCACATGATGACGTCGGCGAGGCCAGCATAACGGCGCTTGGAGCCACCCATGACCTTGATGCACTTCACGCGCTTAGCGCCACTGTTGTCAGCGACGTTGAGCATGGTCTCCATTTGGATCATTGCTGTTCCTCCATACCTGCCCGCAAGAGGTGCGCGCTTGTGCGCGCACATTGTCGGACGGGGTGAATACGATCGTTACTTTGCCTTCTCCACGATCTCCACGACACGCCAGTGCTTGGTCTTGGACATGGGACGGGTCTCCATGACGAGGACGGTGTCGCCAAGGCCACACTCGTTCTTCTCGTCATGGCAGTGGAGCTTCTTGCTGATGGTCATCATCTTGCCGTACTTGGGGTGGTGCTTACGGTAGGTGATCTGAACGGTGACGGTCTTGTCGCCAGAGAGGGAGATGACCTCACCGGTGCGGACCTTACGTGCGTTCCTGCTTTCGGTATCTGCCATTTCTTATCTCCTGCGACTAGTTCTGCGCAGCGGCGTTGTCCGCTGCGATCTGACGAGCGCGCATCTCGGTCTGGATGCGGGCAATGTCACGCTTGACGACGCTGACGCGGGCCGTGTTGTCCAGCTGGCTGGTAGCCATCTGGAAGCGAAGGTTGAACAGCTCTGCGCGGCCATCCTCGAGCTTCTGAGCAAGCTCCTCGTCGGAGAGCTCTCGAATATCCTTGTACTTCATGTTGACTACTCCTCCACGTCCTGCTCGGCGCGGGTGATGATCTTGGTCTTGATCGGCATCTTGTACTGAGCAAGACGGAGCGCAGCCTTTGCGGTTGCCTCGTCGACGCCGTCGATCTCGTACATGACGCGACCCGGCTTGACAACGGCCACCCACTCCTCGGGGTTGCCCTTACCCTTACCCATGCGGGTCTCGGCCGGCTTCTTGGAAATCGGCTTGTCGGGGAAGATGGTGATCCACATCTTGCCGCCACGCTTCATGCGACGGACGATGGCGACACGGCCGGCCTCGATCTGACGGTTGGTGATCCAGTGACGCTCGAGCGCAACAAGACCCCACTTGCCAAAGTGCAGCTCGGTGTTGCCCTTGGCCTGACCCTTCATGGAGCCGCGCTGTACCTTACGGTGAAGGACTCGCTTAGGAGCCAGCATTAGCGACCCCTCCTCTCGTTACGGCGACGGGGACGGCTGGAGCCCTCAAGCGCCGGGTTGGGCGCAGGCTGACCAGGCATTTTCTCGCCGAGATAGATCCAAACCTTAACGCCGCAGGCACCCATGGTGGTGCGAGCAGTAGCCTCGCCGAAGCCGATCTTGGCACGCAGGGTGTGCAGAGGCACGCGGCCCTCGCGGGACCACTCGCGGCGGCCCATCTCGGCGCCGTTCAGGCGGCCGGAGCACTGGATGCGGATGCCCTTGGCGCCGGCCTTGCGGGCGGACTGGATGGCCTTGCGGACGGCACGACGGAAGGCGATGCGGCCCTCGAGCTGCTCGGCGATGGACTGGGCCACCAGCTGGGCGTCGAGCTCCGGACGCTTGATCTCGATGACGTCGACGGAGATGTTGCCCTTGGAGACGCCGGCCATCTTCTCGAGCTCGGCACGCAGGGCGTCGATCTCGGAGCCCTTCTTGCCAATCACGATGCCCGGGCGGGCGGTGTAGATGATGACCTTGACCTTGTCGCCGGCACGCTCGATGTCGACGCGGGACAGCGCTGCACTCGCAAGCTTCTTCTCAAGGAACTTGCGGATCTGCATATCGTTGCCAAGGTTCTTGGCGTAGTCCTTCTTATCGGCGTACCAACGGGAACGCCACTCCTCGGTGATGCCGAGACGGAAGCCGGTAGGCTGTACTTTCTGACCCATACTTCCCCTACGCCTCCTTTCGAGGTGCAACGACGACGGTGATGTGGCTGGTGCGCTTGTTGATGCGCGAAGCGGAGCCCTTGGCACGCGGGCGGATGCGCTTCAGGGTCGGGCCCTCGTCCACGTAGGCAGCCTTGATCACGAGGTTGTCGGAACGAAGGTTGTTGTTGTTCTCGGCGTTGGCCACCGCAGAGCGGAGGACCTTCGCGACGGGCTCAGCGGCCGCACGGGTCGAGAACTGGAGAAGCTCGAGTGCCTGCTCCACGGACTTGTTGCGAATCTGGTCGACGACCATGCGCACCTTGCGCGGCGCCATGCGCACGTACTTAGCGGTGGCCTTGACCTCGTTGTTGTTAGCCATTTGCTCCATACCCCCTGTTAAGCCTGCTTGTGACCACGGAAGGTGCGGGTGGGGGCGAACTCGCCCAGCTTGTGACCGACCATGGACTCGGTGACGTATACAGGGACATGCTTGCGGCCGTCGTGGACGGCGATCGTGTGACCGACCATCTCGGGGAAGATGGTGGAGGAACGCGACCAGGTCTTCACGACCTCCTTCTTGCCAGCCTCGTTCATCGCGGCGACACGCGCAAGGAGGCGAGTCTCCACAAACGGGCCCTTCTTGAGACTTCTGCTCATTCTTGGAATCTCCTAATGTTCGTGTTCCGGTTACTTCTTGTTGCGACGACGGATGATGAGGCGGTTTGAGGCCTTCTTCGGGTCGCGGGTCTTGAAGCCCTTGGTCGGCTTGCCCCAAGGCGTAACGGAGGGACGACCGGAGGTGTGGTTCTTGCCCTCGCCGCCGCCGTGCGGGTGGTCGACGGGGTTCATGACGGTACCACGGACGGTCGGGCGCACGTTCATGTGACGGTGACGACCGGCCTTGCCGATCACGATGTTGCCGTGCTCGGCGTTGCCCACGACGCCGATGGTGGCACGGCAGGTGAGAAGGACGCGGCGAAGCTCGCCGGAGGGCATGCGGAGCGCCGCATAGCCGTTGTCCTTACCCATGAGCTGGACGGAGGTACCGGCGGAACGAGCCATCGCGGCGCCCTTGCCAGGCTGGAACTCGACGTTGTGCAGCAGGGTACCGACGGGGATCTCGGAGAGAACCGTGCAGTTGCCCGGCTTGATATCGACGTCCTTGGTGCCAGAGACGACCACGTCGCCCACGTGCAGGCCCTCGGGGGCCAGGATGTAGGCCTTGGCGCCGTCGACGTAGTGGAGCAGGGCGATGTTCGCGGTGCGGTTCGGGTCGTACTCGATGGTCGCGACCTTGGCCGGCACGTCGTCCTTCTGACGCTTGAAGTCGATCTTGCGGTACTGGCGCTTCACGCCGCCACCCTGGTGACGGGTGGTGATGCGGCCGTTGTTGTTGCGGCCGGCCTTCTTGGGCAGGGGCTCGAGGAGGGACTTCTCGGGCTTGTCGGTAGTGATCTCCGCGAAGTCGGAGATGGTCTGCCAACGCCTGCCGGCGCTCGTTGCCTTCAGATGTCTAACTGCCATTACTGCTTCCCTTTCTTGTCCGTTGGCCGGTGTACCCGGGAATGGCACGCCGACACCGGATTACCACGGTACCGCGCGTATCCATCATGCGCGGCATGAAAGCCCGGCCTCCTGGGAGGCGCGGGCGAAAAACCACTTACTCCTCAGCAGCTGCCTGCTGGTTGGCGAAGACCTCGATCTGCTCACCCTCGGCGACGGTGACGACGGCCTTCTTCCAGGTGCGGGTCTTGCCGGTGACGTAGCGGACGCGCTTGTTCTTCGGCTTCACCCACATGGTGTTAACCTTGAGGACGTGAACGTTGAAGAGCTTCTCGACTGCGTCGGCAATCTCCTCCTTCGGAGCCTTGGCGGCAACCTCGAAGGTGTACTTGCCCTGGGACATCAGGTCGAACGAACGCTCGGAGACGACCGGGCGGATGATGACGTTATAGATGGAGTTCATTACGCGAGCACCTCCTCGAGCTGCTTGGCAACCGCGGTGGACATGACGAGGGCGCCATTGTCGAGCAGGTTGCGGGTGTTGGACTCGGAGACACCGATCACGTTGACCTTCGGAAGGTTCCTGAAGGCGAGGTAGGTGTTGATGTCCTCGTCGTCGACGACGACGGTCACGCGCTTGCCGTCGAGGGCAAGGGCGCTCAGAAGAGCGACGGCCTGCTTGGTCTTGGGGGCCTCGAACTTCAGCTCGTCCACGAGCACGAGCTCGCCGTCAGCGAGCTTGCCGGAGAGGACGGAGCGCATGGCGAGCTTCTTCTCCTTGTTGTTGGCGCGCTTGGCGTGGCTGCGGACCTGGGGCCCGAAGATGACGCCGCCGCCGACCCACTGGCCAGCGCGGATGGAGCCCTGGCGGGCACGACCGGTGCCCTTCTGGCGCCAAGGCTTGACGCCGCCGCCGGAGACCTCGTGGCGGTTCTTGACGGAGTGGGTGCCCTGACGCAGGGAGGCCTCGTAGGCCACGACGACCTGGTGCACCACGGGGATGTTCGGCTCAATGCCGAAGACGTCGGAGGAAAGCTCGACCTCGCCGGCCGCCTTCCCCTCCACGTTCTTAACTTCGATCTTGGACATTAGTCCTCCTTGTTAGCCTTAGGGTGTGATTACGAACGGGCCCTTAGGCCATGCGGATCGAAACGAGAGCGTTCTTGCCGCCGGGGACAGCGCCCTTGATGAGCATGAGGTTCTGCTCGGCGTCGACACGAACGAGCTTCAGGTTCTTGACGGTGACACGCTCGTTGCCCATGTGGCCAGCCATGTGCAGGCCCTTGCGGACGCGCGCGGGGTAGGCGCACTGGCCGATGGAGCCCGGCTCGCGCTGGTTGCGGGAACCGTGGGCCATGGGGCCACGGGAGAAGTTCCAGCGCTTGATGGTGCCCTGGAAGCCCTTGCCCTTGGAGGTGCCGGTGACGTCGACGGTCTGGACGTCAGCGAAGTCGGCGACGGTGACCTTCTCGCCAGTGGCGTGCTCCTCGCCCTCGGCGACACGAACCTCGCGCAGGTAGCGCATGGGCTCGACGCCTGCGGCGGCAAAGTGGCCGGCCATGGGCTTGTTCACGTGCTTTGCGGAGATGTCTCCGAAGCCAATCTGGACGGCGTCATAGCCGTCAGTTGCCTTCGTCTTGACCTGCGAGACGGTGCAGGGGCCAGCGAGGACGACGGTGACGGGCACGACGTTGTCGTCCTCATCCCACACCTGCGTCATCCCGAGCTTGCGGCCGAGGATAGTGTTGACCATTCCTGGTCCTTTCCTTCGGTGGTCATGGGACCTTAGAGACGCATCCTGCGACTCTCCCCAGCGGACCACATCCAACGAGTGCCGTGCGGACATGTCGCCGCCTCGCGGGCAGGCGTCCCCTCACAGGTCGGGGACGAGCGATTTGGACGGCATGAGCCATAAAAACACAGCTTGACTAGTGTACACGCTCGGGACCGTGGTAAGCATCCACATTTTTTGCGCCACAATCCCTGCAAAAATCGCAGGCCAGAAGGCGAGAAGGGCGCCGGCTGCCGCTCGGGTGCAGCACCGAGAATTCGCGATAGGCGCCACGAAAGCAGCGGTTGCCCATGGCACCAGCCGTCTTGCTTATCGCCAGTGGCGCCAGTCGCCTCGCTTGTCGCGATGCGGAAAGTTTTGCGCAATACGGATGCGAAGTCTCTGCAAGTGCCGTGTGGCATGATGTGGCGCTACTACGAACGATCTAGTCAAAACCGCGACGAACGGAGGTGCGCATGCCCGTATACATTTCCCACAGCTCGGCGCAGTCGCTCTGGAGGAGCACGCGTGCACGAGACTATGTGCGCTGTCCTCGCATAGCGGACTCTCGTCCCGCGAACCTCCCCCATTCGTACCGCGCGCCCTTCTCGCAGGGAATACTGTCGACGACGGCGCTCCGCGCACTTCCAAGGCCCGACGGCATCATTGTGGAGAAAGACTCCGACCGGCTCGATGGCAAGCAGATTCGCAATCACGTCTGGATGCGCCAGATTCCCGAGCGCTCGTTCGTCGCGATCGAGCCGTCGGTCAGGCTTTCCACGCCGGAGTTCACCTATCTGCAGATGGCCGCAGTCCTATCCTTGCCGAGGCTTGCCTCGTATGCATGCGAAATCGCGGGAGGGTACTCTCTGAACGAGGGCGGGCGTTCGTTGCACGCGCTCCCGGCAAGACTCGGCGGCTATGGGCTTTCCACGTGCGTCGCGAACTATCGCATAGACCTTACGGAATCGTGGGAGCGCTACCTGCGAACGCCATATCTGCTGGCTGACCTGGCATGGCCTACCGAGATGGTTGCAACGGAGTGCGAAAGCTACATGGCCCACGGCGAGCCTTCCGTGCGAGATCACGACGAGGACCGCAAGTCTGCTCTCGAGGACATGGGCTACACCGTGATAACGATCCGGTCACAACGCCCGATGGACCCAATGAAGTTCGACAACATCGTAAGGCAGCTGGTCGCTCCCCCGCTCGGCGTCACGCCACCGCTTCCCACTGGATTATTCGCCCAACGTTCAGACGACCTACGGTCGCAGCTGCTGGGATAGCGCCCGATGTGGACACGAGCCTCGGGCGGTGGGGCGACTTCCCCCCAAACGACGCTGCCCGGGCTCAAACGACGTCGCTTGAGCCTCAACCGATGCCGCCCGAAACGGCGCCTCAAGCGACACAGCTCCCGTGTTCACCTGCAGCATTTCATCGAAATGCCTCGGATTGCGCCCTTCTCAAGCGACGTCGCTTGAGCATTTGCGTCTTCACGCCCGGAACCTTCGTCCTCGCAGCGGCCTCGACGTACGCAAAAGCCCCGCCACTCGCAGGAGTGGCGGGGCCTGTCAGCGTATCGAGTCGCTAGCGCTTAGAGCTTGATCTCGATGTCGACGCCAGCGGGAAGGTCGAGGCGCATGAGCGAATCGACGGTCGAGGAGCTGGGGTCGAGGATGTCGATGAGGCGCTTGTGGGTGCGCATCTCGAACTCCTCGCGGGAGTCCTTGTCCTTATGCGGCGAGCGGATGACCGTGTAGAGGTTGCGCTCGGTCGGCAGGGGGATAGGACCAGAGACGCGGGCACCGGTCTTCTGGGCGGTGTCGACGATGAGCTTCGCGGACTGGTCAACGACCTCGTGATCGTAGCCCTTGAGGCGGATCCTGATCTTCTGGCTTGACACTTCTTATACCTCCATCAAATGGCAGCCTGAGCTACCGTTGGCTACTTAACTTAGGCGTTGACGCCACTCTTTGCGACGATCTCGTCCTTGATGTTCTTCGGGACGGGCTCGTAGCTGGAGAACTGCATGGTGTAGGACGCTCGGCCCTGCGTCTGGGAGCGCAGGTCGGTTGCGTAACCAAACATCTCGCCCAGGGGCACCTTGGCGCGGATGAGCTTGGTGTTGGCACGGTCCTCCATGCCCTCGATCTTGCCGCGACGGCCGGAGAGGTTGCCCATGACGTCGCCCATGTACTGCTCGGGCGTCTCGACGGTAACCTCCTCGACGGGCTCGAGAAGAACGGGGTCGGACTGCTGAAGGGCGTTCTTGATCGCCATGGAGCCGGCGATCTTAAAGGCCGCCTCGGAGGAGTCGACCTCGTGGTAGGAGCCGTCGACCAGGGTGACCTTGATGTCCTGGACAGGGTAGCCCGCGATGACGCCGGACTCCAGCGCCTCCTGGATGCCCTTGTCGACAGAGGGGATGTACTCCTTGGGGACGGAGCCACCGACGGTACCGTCGACGAACTCGTAGCCAAAGCCCGGCTCCATCGGCTCGAGGTCGATGATGGCGTCACCGTACTGGCCGCGGCCGCCGGACTGGCGGACGAACTTGCCCTGGACGTGCTGGACGGCGTGACCGGCGGTCTCGCGGTAGGCAACCTGCGGCTTGCCGACGTTGCAGTCGACGTGGAACTCGCGACGCAGACGGTCGACGATGATCTCGAGGTGCAGCTCGCCCATGCCGGCGATGATGGTCTGGCCGGTCTCGTGGTCGGTGTGGACGCGGAAGGTCGGGTCCTCCTCGGCGAGCTTGGCAAGGCCAACGGACATCTTGTCCTGCTCGGCCTTGGACTTCGGCTCGACGGCGACGTCGATGACGGGGTCGGCGAAGTCGATGGACTCGAGCACGATGGGGTGCTTCTCGTCGCAGAGGGTGTCGCCGGTGGAGGTGTTCTTCAGGCCGACGCAGGCGACAATGTCACCGGCGGAGCACTCCTCGCGGTCGACACGGTCGTTCGCGTTCATCTCGAGGATGCGGCCAAGGCGCTCGCGGTTGTCCTTGACGGAGTTGTAGACGTAGCTGCCTGCCTCCGCCTGACCGGAGTACACGCGGATGTAGGTGAGCTTGCCGACGAAGGGGTCGGTCATGATCTTGAAGGCAAGGGCCGAGAAGGGCTCCTTGAAGTCCGCGTGACGGACCTCGTCCTCGCCCTCGAGGTTCTTGCCGTCGATCTCCTTGACGTCGAGCGGGCTCGGCAGGTAGTCGACGACGGCGTCCAACAGCTCCTGGATGCCCTTGTTCTTGTAGGCGGAGCCCACGAAGACGGGGTTGAGCTCGTTGGCGATGACGCCCTTGCGGATGGCGGCCTTCAGCTGATCGACGGGAATCTCCTCCTCCATGAGGATCTTCTCCATCAGGTCGTCGTCGTAGTTGGAGGCTGCATCCAAGAGCTCCTCGCGCTTCTCGGCTGCGACGTCCTTGAACTCGTCAGGAATCTCGTCCATGGGCTCGGGGTAGATCATGCCCTTTGCGTCTTCCTTGAAGTCCCAAGCGGTGTTGGTGACGAGGTCGATGAGGCCCCAGAAGTTGGACTCGGAGCCCATGGGGACCTGCGCGGCCACGGCGTTGGCGCCAAGACGGTCCTTCATGGTGTCGATGGCGTGGAAGAAGTCGGCGCCGACGCGGTCGTACTTGTTGATGAAGGCGATGCGCGGGACGTTGTAGTTGGCAGCCTGACGCCAGACGGTCTCGGACTGCGGCTGGACGCCGGCGACGGCGTCGAAGACCGCGACGGCACCGTCGAGAACACGCAGGCAGCGCTCGACCTCTGCGGTGAAGTCAACGTGACCCGGGGTGTCGATGATCTGGATGACGTGGTCCTTCCAGAAGCACGTGGTCGCGGCGGAGGTGATGGTCACGCCACGCTCCTGCTCCTGAACCATCCAGTCCATGGTGGCTGCACCGTCGTGGACCTCGCCGATCTTGTGGGTCTTGCCGGTGTAGTACAGGATTCGCTCGGTGGTAGTCGTCTTACCGGCATCGATGTGGGCCATGATGCCGATGTTACGAAGGTCTTCGAGCTTGTACTTAACTTTTGCCATGTGTCGCTACTCCCCTGGACTAGAAGCGATAGTGCGAGAACGCGCGGTTGGCCTCGGCCATCTTGAAGAGGTCCTCACGACGCTTCACGGAAGCGCCAACGCCGTTGGCCGCATCCATGATCTCGTTGGCGAGGCGCTCCGCCATGGTCTTCTCCTTGCGGGCGCGGCTGAAGTTGACGATCCAGCGGATGGCGAGGGTCGTCGCGCGACGGGAGTTGACCTCCATAGGAACCTGGTAGGTGGCGCCACCAACGCGCTTGGGCTTGACCTCGAGGGTCGGGCGGACGTTGTCCATGGCCTTCTTGAAGGTGGCCAGAGGATCGCTGTCGGTCTTCTCCTTGACCATGTCGAAGGCACCGTAGACGATGCGCTCGGCGGTGGCCTTCTTGCCATCCAGGAGGACCTTGTTGATGAGCTGGGTCACGAGACGGTTGTTGTAAACGGCGTCCGGCTGGACCTCACGACGGACTGCTGCTGCACGACGCGGCATGTTGTATCTCCTAAAAACTCGTAGCTAATTCAGATGGGACCTTGCGGCTAGTTCTTGGGGCGCTTCGCGCCGTAGCGGGAACGAGCCTTCTTGCGGTCCTGAACTGCCGCGCAGTCATAGGCGCCGCGGATGATCTTGTAACGGACACCAGGCAGGTCGCGAACACGGCCGCCACGGATCAGGACGATGGAGTGCTCCTGCAGGTTGTGACCCTCGCCCGGGATGTAAGCGGTGACCTCGATGCCGTTGACCAGGCGGACACGCGCGACCTTACGAAGCGCGGAGTTAGGCTTCTTGGGGGTCGTGGTGAACACGCGGGTGCAGACGCCACGCTTCTGGGGGTTGTGCTGGAGGGCGGCGTTCTTGGACTTGGCCTTGTGCGAGACGCGACCCTGGCGGACGAGCTGGTTGATAGTAGGCAAAGCTTCTCTCCTTAATAGGATCAAACGGAATTTGGTGCGCGAGCACCTATGTATCAGAGGCAACGCAGCACCGCTACCTCGGATTGTTGTGGACAGATACCTGCGCCTTTGCCCTGGAAGGCCACCCTGCAGCGGATACAGACAGACTCCTAGCGCAATTTGACGCAATGGAGAACTTTAATCTCTTGAACAGCAGATGTCAAAACGCCACGGTGCCGGGCGTATCCCTTTTTCACGCTCCGTGCACATTCGTGCTAGGCGCCGGCGCAGGCGGACGAGAAGAACCGCGCCCCTCGCCCGTGGCAAGCCCTTCCGTACACGACCGCGCCGGCAGCGCGGCCACACGGCGGCAAGCGCCGCCGCCCTACTCAGGCCGCGCGTCCTCCGCTGCGTGCGACAGGCCCACGCGCAGCAGCTGCTCCACGTGCTCGTCCGCAAGCGAGTAGATCATGCGCTGCCCGTCGCGGCGCGCGTTCACAAGGCCGCGGTCGCGCAGGAGCCTAAGCTGGTGCGAAATGGCGGATTGGGACACATGGCAGACTTCCTGCAGGTCGGATACGCTCTTCTCGCCCAGGACGAGCACGCCCAGTATCTGGAAGCGCGTGGAATCGGAAAGCGCGTCGAAGATCTGCGTCGCGCTGTAGACCACGTCGTCGTTGGCGAGGTGCGCGCGCAGGGTGTCGTCGTCCGCAATCTTGCACCCGCAGTCTGTCGTCACGTGAGACTCTGCCATGCGGCTCCTTTCGGCTTGCCCGCGGGCGTCGCCGCGCGGCCGCCCCCCTCTGGGCGGGCCACGTCTGTCGGGCGGGCATCACCCTAGTATAGCGGCGCGGGCACCCACGAGGCTCGCGGCCCCCTCGCGGCACGCGGCGCCACGCAAAAGCCGCCCGCCGCACGCGCGGCAGGCGGCTCAGGCGCAGGCAGAGATTCGCGCGCCACCCGACGGCCATTCGCAAGATGGCCGCAAGGCTAGTGGAAGAAGCGGCGCACCAGGTCGCGCGAGTACTCCGCGGTCTCCTCCATGTCGCCAAACGACATGACCTCGCCCGCATAGTACGTGTTGCGCTCGCCCTGCAGGGCCTCGACCTTGTCGTACCAGCCGTCGGCGTAGTCCGCCGAGCTCACATGCGGGAAGTAGTACCAGTCGTCGATGCGCTCCGTCTTCATGACGGGCAGGCCCGACTTCGCCATGTCGGAAAGCGTGGTGTCGCGCGCCTCCTCAAACGGCACGTCCTCCGCACCCTCGTGATTGCGCAGCGTGAACGTCACCAGCGGCTGCGCGCCCGCGTCCGGCCAGCGGTGGTAGAACACCATAAGGTGGCCGCGGGTCTCGGGCGTCATGTTGGCAAAGTAGTAGTAGCTGATGTCGGGGCTCTTCTCCTCCTCCGTGCGCACGGCCATGGTGAAGTACTCCTTGTGCTGGATCTTGCCAAAGAGCTCGCGCTCCTGCTCCGTCGCGTCACCGTAGGCCGTGAACATCTCGAGCGGCGTGCAGATGACCAGCTTGTCAAACTCCTGCTCCGCGCCGCCGTTCACGCGCACGTACACATGGTCATCCGTGCGACGCACGGCCGTGACCTCGCTGTTGAGGTTCGCCGGGTGGCGCAGCGCGCTGTTGACGCCGGTCCAGATCGAGTTGGTGCCGTTCTTCCAGGTCCAGAGCCTGCCGGTGGAAAGGAACTGCTTCACGGTGAACGCGTCCAGGTACTTCAGGACGTACGCGGCGGGAATCTCGTCGAAGTAGCCGTAGCCAAAGCTCGTGAACGGCCCCTTCCACACGAGCTCGGCGTCCTCGCAGTCGTTCAGCTTCAGGAACTCGCTGAACGGCATGCTCAGGTCCTTCAGGTTCGGGTTCTCGCCCTCGATGTGCGCCAGCTTCATCTTGGGAGAAGGACATGGTCCCTCGTAGCGGCCCTGTGCCACGCCGCGGTGCCCGTTGACGTCGTAGCCCTTGTACTTGGTCGCAAGCAGGTGGTTGAGCTTGCGCATCTTCATGACCTTCTTGAGCAGTCCGAGCTTGCTCTCCTTGATGGGGGTGCCGTCCGTGTTCATGAAGCGACGGCCCATCTGCGGGCCGTCGGCGTGGGACGCGTGGCCAAACTCCTCGCACTCGTGCACGGCAAAGTACGTGTCGCAGCCCATGACCGCGCCCATCTCGATGGTGCGGTCCTCCCACTGGCCCTTGCGGTTCTTCACCTTCATGAGCGGGCTGAACGCCTTGCCGCCCACGCGCCCGCTGCGCTCGAAGATGGTGTAGTGGTCAAACCCGTTCTTCTCGAGGTACATGGCAAGCGAGAGCCCGGCGGGGCCTCCACCAACGATGCAGATTCTGCTGTTCCTGTCCAACGGACTCCCCTTTCCGACCCGGACCAGCGCGATACGCAAGGTCATGCCAAAACATTTGTATAGACACTAATTTAGTCACATTACATAATGTCTACATAAGTATACTCCGCCACGCTTCCGGCCTGCCAAGAATTTGGGATGGTACGACAGAACCCTCCCTGCCAAAGCGGCAGGGAGGGTTCTTTTGTAACGGGCGACCTGGGGCCTAGGTCAGCCGCACGTCCGTGGCATCCCGCGGTCCACCGTGGTCCTGGAGCTACTCGTACGCCTCGAGCTCGTTTCTGCCCAGCGCGTCGGCCGCGAGCATAGCGCTCGCGACCTTCTCCGGCGTCACCTCGAACGGCATGTTGTGCAGGGTGTCGTTCGGCGCGCACGCGAGCTTCGCCACCTCAAGCACGCGGTCGTAGCTCGCGTCCTTAACGCCGAGCTGCTCAAACGTGACCGGCAGGCCCAGCTGCACGCAGAAGTCCAGCACCTCGGGAAGCTCGTCGGCATCCTCCAGCACCAGCTGGGACAGCGTGCCAAACGCGACCTTCTCGCCGTGGTAGAACGCGTGCGTCTCGGGCATCGCGGTAAGGCCGTTGTGGATAGCGTGCGCCGCAGCAAGGCCGGCTGACTCGAAGCCAAGGCCGGATAGCAGCGTGTTGGCCTCGATAATCTTCTCGACGGACTCGGTGCACGCGCCGGCCTCCAGCGCGATCTTCGCCTTGACGCCGTCGGACATCAGCGTGTCGTAGCACAGGCGTGCGAGGGCCATGGCCGCGGAGGTCACCTTGTCGCCGGCGCAGGTGGTGGCGTCGGAGCGCTTGCATGCACGCGCCTCGAAGTACGTGGCCAGCGCGTCGCCCATGCCGCTCACGGTCAGGCGCACGGGGCTCTTGCTGATGACGTCGGTGTCCATGAGCACCAGGTTCGGGTTCGCCTTGAAGAACTGGTACTCCTTGAACTGGCCATCATCCGTATAGACGACGGAGAGCGCGGAGCACGGCGCATCGGTCGCGGCGATCGTCGGGACCACGATCACGGGAGCGTCCACGGCGTTTGCGACGGCCTTCGCGGTGTCGAAGATCTTGCCGCCGCCAATGCCTACGACGACGTCCGCGCCCTTCTCGCGCGCGTCGCCCACAAGACGGTCGATCTCGTCCTGCGAGCACTCGCCGTTGAACTCGTCGAAGTCAAACGCGACATTGGCATCGGCAAAGCTCTTCCTCACCACGTCACCGGAGCGACGGATGCCGCCCGCGGAAATGACGACCAAGGCCTTCTTGCCGTAGCTTGCCACGTAGCTGCCAAGCTTGGCCAACTCCCCGGGACCCTGGACGTACTTGCTGGGACTGATGAACACGCGTGCCATAACTCATCCTTCCGACAGAGTGTGTATACGCGGTCCGCCCTTCGCACAAGGCTCAGTGGACCTATGACATTATGTTTCTTACCCATTATCGATACGAAGGACCGTCGCGTGGGAACCACTCGCGAAATTGTGTGATGCCACGGCGCATGATGGCCGTCCTGATATAGGGGTGCCGGCGACGGCCGGTACCCCATGGCAGAGCCTTCCGTGCGGCGACCCGCGCGGACGCCGCGGCCTCAGAGCCAAGGCGTTCGATGCGCGGCTCTAGTTGCCCTTGCCCGGCATCTTGATGCCCTGCGCTATGTGCACCAGACCCGTGTAGATGAGCGCGATGCCGCCAACGGACATGGCGAAGCTCGCCATGGCGAACGGCGACATGATGACGAGGATGCCAAAGATCACGGAGAGGACCGAGAGCGCTATGCCTGCGCCCGAGCCCTTTACCCCCAGTATCCGCAGGGCGTTCGACCCCGCGAGCGTCGAGAAGCCGGCCGCGATGACATAGAGGCCGAGCATCACGAAGATGAACGCGACGAAGAACTCCGGCCACGCCAGGATGAGCATGCCAAACAGGAGCGAAAGGGCTCCGGCATAGAGGTCCAGCGTGGAGAGGACGATGCTCCAGTGCGTGAACGCCCCGATGAGCGCGATTACGCCCGCGATGGTGAGCACCCAGCCGAAGAAGACCGTGACGCCCTTTGCCGTGGCGCCCGGGTTGGCGAACATGAAAATGCCCAGGACGGCGCTGGCGACGCCCCAGAGGATGGTCCCCCACTTAGAGCGCGTGAACTTGACTTCCATAATGACACCACCCCTTCGCGACCCGCGGCGCGCCACGGGCGCGCCGCCGGACGTTGTCCGAACGTTGCCTATGGCAAGTGATACCCATTTGCACGCAGATAAGACAAAGGCCCCGGCTCTTCCCGAGCCGGGGCCTGATGGCCGTTATGTCGCGGGCGGGTGCCGCGCGAGCCTAGGAGCTACTCCTCCGTGTCGGAGGACTCGTTCTTCTCGACCTGGGAAAGCAGGTCGTGGAGGGAGCCGAGGTCCTCGTTGATGACCTGGGACTCGGAGCTTTCCTCCTGCTCCTCGTTCGAGGAGCCGCCGATGAGCTCGTCGTCGAAGGACTGGTGCTTGGACGGCGCGGCCGTGCCGAGCATGATGTCGCTGTCGGCGTCGGGCGAGAAGACCATGTTGAGCAGCTGGGAGAGGTCCTCGCTGTCCGCCTCGTCCTCGTCGGGCTCGAGGATGTAGAGGAGGTTGCGGGCCTCGAGGCCGTCGCGGAGCTCCTCGATCGCCTTGGCGCCGATGCCGTCGATGCGAAGCAGGTCGTCCTCGGTCTTGCCGATGAGGTCGCCCACGGTCTCGATGCCGACCTCGCTGAACTTGTTGGTCCAGCGCTGCGACACGCCGAGGTCGTCGAAGAGGTAGAGCTTCGCGTCCTCGGAAGACAGGGTGCGGCCGTTCTTGGAGTAGACGCCACCGTAGCCGTAGTCGTCGCCGATCCAGTCGAGCTGCTTGGGAAGCTGCTCCTCGATGCCCTTGAGCTCCTCGGGAGCCCACTCGGGAAGCGACTTCGCCATGGGCGAGGTGGGTCCGTCGATGCGCTTGCCGTGATAGGTGAGCTTGACGTCGTCGTATGCGCGAAGGCCGGTGCCTGCCGGGATCTTCTTGCCGACGATGACGTTGGACTTGAGGTCGAGCAGGTGGTCGACCTCGCCCTTGATGGCAGACTCCGTGAGGACGCCAGCCGTGCGGATGAACGACGCGGAGGACAGCCAGGAGTCGATGGAGCTCGCGACCTTGAGGGTGCCGAGGATGACGGGCTCCGCCTCGGGCGGGGTGCCGCCGGCGAGCGCGATGTTGCGGACGGTGTCCGCGAACACGTAGCGGTCGACGTACTGGCCGAGGAGGTACGTGGAGTCGCCGGGGTTGGTGACCTGGACGCGACGGAGCATCTGTCGGGCGATGACCTCGATGTGCTTGTCGTTGAGGTCGACGCCCTGGGACGTGTAGACGTCCTTGACCGACTTCACGAAGGTGTGCATGGTGGACTCGATGTCCGTCAGGCTGCGGAGCTTGCGGAAGTTGACGAAGCCGCGGGTGATCTGGTCGCCGGCGCGAACCTCGACGCCGTCCTCGAAGCCCGGCATGAAGCGCACGGACGCAGGGACGCGCCACTCGACGAGGATCCTGGAGCGGTCGTCCGCATCGAGGATGCGGATGAGGTACTCGGTCTGCTCGGGCGTGATCGAGAGGATGCCGGAGTAGGGAGCGAGGTCAGCCTCACGGCCGAGGATCTTCTCGTTGACGTTGCCGACGACGTCGAACATGCGGGCGACCGTCGGGAGGCCCTGCGTGATGTCGTCGGCGCCCGCGACGCCGCCGGAGTGAATCGTACGCATGGTGAGCTGGGTGCCCGGCTCGCCGATGGACTGCGCGGCGATGACGCCGACGGAGGTGCCGATGTTGACGGGACGACGCGTGGAGAGGTCCCAGCCATAGCAGCGCTGGCAGACGCCGTACTTGGACTTGCAGGTGAGCAGGGCGCGAAGCTCGACCTTCTTGAGGCCGGCCTCCACCATCTGCTGAAGCTGCGCCTTGGACTCGACGTAGTCGCCCGCGGCGATGATGACCTCACCTGTCGTGGGGTTCACGACGTCATGCAGCGTGCAGCGGCCGATGAGGTCGAGGTCGACGTCGGTCTCGCCCGGCTTGATGATGTCGTACGTGACGGCCTCGTCCGTTCCGCAGTCCTCCTCGCGCACGATGACGTCCTGTGCGACGTCGACGAGACGACGGGTGAGGTAGCCAGAGTCGGACGTGTGGGACGCCGTGTCGACGAGGCCCTTGCGGGCGCCGTACGTGGAGATGAAGTACTCCAGCGGCTCGAGGCCCTCGCGGAAGTTGGACTTGATGGGGAGGTCGATCGTGTCGCCGGACATGTCTGCCATGAGGCCACGCATGCCTGCGACCTGACGCAGCTGGGTCTTGGAGCCACGGGCGCCGGAGTCGGCCATCATGAAGATGGGGTTGTCCTCGTTGAAGCCGGCGAGCATCTCGGCGGAGAGCTTGTCAGTGCACTCCGTCCAGGCGTTGACGACCTCGACGTGGCGCTCCTGCTCGGACAGGAAGCCGTCCTCGTAGTACTCGTTGATGGTGTCGACTCGCTCCTGCGCTTCCGCAAGGATCTGCGGCTTGTCCTGCGGGATGGTTGCGTCCCAGACGGAGATGGTCAGGCCGGCGCGGGTGGCGTAGTGGAAGCCGGTCGCCTTGATGGCGTCCAGGATCGGCTCGACCTTCGCGGTGCTGTAGCGGTCGCAGCAGTCGTTGACGAGCTTGGAGATGTCGCCCTTGACCATCTTGTAGTTCATGAACGGATAGTCGTCTGGCAGGCACTTGTTGAAGATGACGCGGCCGATGGTGGTCTCGAAGCGCGCGGAGCCGTTCGTGAGGTCGAGGTCCTCGAACTTGCCCCAGCCGTCGACGATGCGGAAGTAGCGCTTGTCGCCGTCGACGACGTTGGCCTGCTCCGGCTTGACGCGGACGGTGATCTTGCCCTGGATGTCGAGGTCGCCCATGCTGTCGAACGCCGCGAGGGCGTCCTCGAAGCTCGCGAAGGTGTGGATGGAGGGCTGGTCGTCGTTCTTCTCGGTGGTGAGGAAGTACACGCCGAAGACCATGTCCTGGGACGGCACGGTGAGGACCTTGCCCGACGCCGGCGAGCGGAGGTTGTTGCTCGAGAGCATCAGGACGCGGGCCTCGGTCTGGGCCTGCGTGGACAGGGGCACGTGCACGGACATCTGGTCGCCGTCGAAGTCTGCGTTGAACGGCGCGCAGACGAGCGGGTGCAGGTGGATGGCCTTGCCCTCGACGAGCACCGGCTCGAACGCCTGGATGGACAGGCGGTGCAGCGTAGGTGCGCGGTTGAGCAGGACCAGGCGGCCCTTGATGACCTCGTCCAGGACGTCCCAGACCACGGGCATGCCGCGGTCGATGGCGCGCTTGGCGCCCTTGATGTTCTCGACCTTGCCGAGCTCGACGAGGCGACGCATGACGAACGGCTTGAAGAGCTCGAGCGCCATCGCGGAGGGGAGGCCGCACTGGTGGAGCTGCAGGCGCGGGTCGACGACGATGACCGAACGGCCGGAGTAGTCGACGCGCTTGCCCAGCAGGTTCTGACGGAAGCGGCCCTGCTTGCCCTTGAGGGACTCGGCGAGGGACTTGAGCGGCCTGCCGCCACGGCCCGTAACCGGACGACCACGGCGACCGTTGTCGAAGAGGGCGTCCACCGACTCCTGGAGCATGCGCTTCTCGTTGTTGACGATGATCGCGGGTGCGTCCAGATCAAGCAGGCGCTTGAGGCGGTTGTTGCGGTTGATGACGCGGCGGTAGAGGTCGTTGAGGTCGGACGCCGCAAAACGGCCGCCGTCGAGCTGCACCATGGGGCGCAGGTCGGGCGGGATGACCGGAATGACGTCCAGGATCATGTTGGCGGGGTCGTTGCCGCCCTTCAGGAAGGCGTCGACGATCTCGAGGCGCTTGACCGCGCGCTCCTTCTTCTGCTTCTGGGCATCGTCGGATGCGACGATGGAACGAAGGCGCTCGGCCTCCTCGCCCAGGTCGATGCCGCGAAGGAGGTCGCGGATGGCCTCGGCGCCCATGCCGCCCTTGAAGTAGATGGAGTAGTAGCGCTTCATCTCGGTGAAGAGCGACTCGTCGGAGATGAGCTCGCGCTCCTCGAGCTGCATGAACTTGTCGAAGGCGTCCTGGCGGAGCTTCTTCTCCTCCGCGTACTCCTCCTCGAGGTCGGCGATGCCCATGCGGACCTCGTCGGCCGAGAGGACCTCGTCGTCACCGAACTCGCCGGCGGCGTCGGGGTCGCCCTGCGCCTTGAGGCGCTCGATCTCGTCATCGCGCTCTGCGTCGAGCTCCTCGAGGTCTGCGGCCAGCTCCTCCTTCAGGTCGTCCGCGTCGGCCTCGCGGGCCTCGGCGTCGACGGAGGTGATGACGTAGCTCGCGAAGTACAGGACCTTCTCGAGGTCCTTGCTCTTCATGTCGAGCAGACGCGCGAGCGGGAAGGTCGCGGGGCTCTTGAAGTACCAGATGTGGCTCACGGGAGCCGCGAGCTCGATGTGGCCCATGCGCTCACGACGGACCTTGGCCGTCGTGACCTCAACGCCACAGCGCTCGCAGACAATGCCCTTGAAGCGGATGCCCTTGTACTTGCCGCAGGAGCACTCCCAGTCCTTGACGGGACCGAAGATCTTCTCGCAGAACAGACCGTCCTTCTCGGGCTTGAGGGTGCGGTAGTTGATGGTCTCGGGCTTCTTAACCTCGCCGTGCGACCAGCTGCGAATCTCATCTGCGGAGGCGAGCGAGATCTTTATCGCGTCGAAATCAGTGGTATCGAAATCTGCCACGTTCGCTACTCCTTATCGTCGGAATTGTCGCCGATCAGGGCCTCGGAGCCCTTCTCGGAATCGGAGGCAACGCCACCGATCAGGTCGTCGGCGCTGTCGGCGCCAGCGAAGACGTCCACGCCGTTCTCGTCCTGGACGTCCTCCTGCGACTTGGGGCCCTTCTCGGGCCTCTTGTAGGAGATCGGCTCGATGTTGAGCGCGAGGGAGCGAATCTCCTTGACGAGGACCTTGAAGGACTCGGGGATGCCGGGCCTGGGGACGTTCTCGCCCTTGACGATGGCCTCGTACGTCTTGACGCGGCCGTTCGTGTCGTCGGACTTGACGGTCATGAGCTCGTGGAGGACGTTGGCCGCGCCGTACGCGTACAGCGCCCAGACCTCCATCTCGCCGAAGCGCTGGCCGCCGAACTGGGCCTTGCCGCCCAGGGGCTGCTGCGTGACGAGGCTGTAGGGGCCGGTCGAACGGGCGTGGATCTTGTCGTCGACCATATGGCCGAGCTTCAGGATGTACGAGGTACCGACGGTGATCGGGCTCTCGAAGGGCTCGCCGGTGCGGCCGTCATACAGCGTGGTCTTGCCCATCTCGTTCAACTGGGGCACGAACTCCTTGCGGAGGTGCTCGCCGTAGGTGCGCAGGGCCTTGTTCATGATGTTGATGTTCGTGCGGCGCAGGGCCTCCTGGACCTCGTCGTCGGTTGCGCCGTCGAGGACGGGCGTCGAGACGTACATCGGGCCATCCACGACCTCCTTGGAGTCCGCGGAGTCGACGTCCCAGCCGTGGCTCGCGGCCCAGCCGAGGTGGCACTCCATGAGCTGTCCCACGTTCATACGGGAGGGGACGCCCAGCGGGTCAAGAAGCACGTCGACGGGCGTGCCATCGGCCATGTAGGGCATGTCCTCGACCGGCAGTACGTTGCAGACGACGCCCTTGTTGCCGTGACGGCCGGAGATCTTGTCGCCCTGCTGGATCTTGCGGCGCTGCGCGACGAAGACGCGGACCAGGTCGTTCACTCCGGGCGGGAGGTCGTCGCCGGCCTCGCGGCTGAAGCGGACCACGTCGACGACTCGGCCATAGGCGCCGTGAGGCATCTTCAGGGACGTGTCGCGAACGTCGTGCGCCTTGGCACCGAAGATCGCGCGGAGCAGGCGCTCCTCTGCGGTAAGGGCCTGCTCGCCCTTCGGGGTCACCTTGCCGACGAGGATGTCACCGGGGCCGACCTCGGCGCCGATGCGGATGATGCCGTCGTCGTCGAGGTTCGCGAGCATGTCCTCGCTCTGGTTCGGGATCTCGCGCGTGATCTCCTCGGGACCGAGCTTCGTGTCGCGGGCGTCGATCTCGTGACGGGAGATGTTGATGGAGGTGAGCAGGTCGTCCTGGACAACGCGCTCCGAGACGACGATGCCGTCCTCGTAGTTGTAGCCCTCCCACGGCATGTACGCCACGGTAAGGTTCGTGCCAAGCGCAAGCTCGCCGTGGTCGATGGACGTGCCATCGGTCAGGGGCTCGCCGGCCTCGACCTTCTGGCCCACGTGGACCACGGGACGGTGGTTGATGCAGGTGCTCTGGTTCGAGCGCTGGTACTTGGGCAGGTCGAAGCGCTCGGGGCCGTTCGCGGTGTCGACGGTCACGTGAGCCGCGTCGACCTCGACGACGGTGCCGGAATGCTTCGCGACGATGAGCTCGCCGGAGTCGAGCGCGGCGCGGCGCTCAAGGCCGGTGCCGACGTACGGCGCGTGCGGCTTGATCAGGGGCACGGCCTGGCGCTGCATGTTAGCGCCCATGAGGGTACGTTTTGCGTCGTCGTGCTCCAGGAACGGAATGAGGTTCGCCGCGACGGAGAGAAGCTGGCGCGGGGAGACGTCCATGTAGTCGACGGTCTCGACGGGCACGGACGCGGGAGCGCCGAACGAACCGTCGAAGTTGCGCGTACGCGCGATGACGGTCTCGGGCTTGTAGGTCTTGCCCTCGGGGTCGACGGCGACGAAGTGGCCGGTGCTCGGGTCAACGGGGGTGTTCGCCGGCGCGATGACGTGGTTCTCCTCCTCGTCGGCGGTCATCCAGTCGATGTCGTCCGTGACGCGGCCGTCCACGACGCGACGGTACGGCGCCTCGATGAAGCCATACTCGTTGACGTGCGCGTACAGCGCGAGCGAGCCGATGAGGCCGATGTTCGGGCCTTCGGGCGTCTCGATCGGGCACATGCGCGCGTAGTGGGAGTTGTGGACGTCGCGGACCGCAGTCGGGACGTTCGTGCGGCGGCTGGAGCCAGACTTGTGGCCGGCAAGGCCGCCAGGGCCAAGCGCGGACAGACGGCGCTTGTGGGTCAGGCCGGCAAGCGGGTTGGACTGGTCCATGAACTGGGACAGCTGAGAAGAGCCGAAGAACTCCTTGATGGCCGCCACGATGGGACGGATGTTGATCAGGGACTGCGGCGTTATGTCATCGGCGTCCTGGGAGGCCATGCGCTCGCGGATGACGCGCTCCATGCGGCTCATGCCGATTCGGAACTGGTTCTGCACCAGCTCGCCAACGGTGCGGACGCGACGGTTGCCAAAGTGGTCGATGTCGTCGAACTTCTTGGTGTTGTCACCCTCGTGCAGCGCGAGCAGGTACCTCAGCGCGCACACGATGTCCTCCTGCGTCAGGATCTTCTCCTGCGCGTCGATGTCCAGCCCAAGCTTCTTGTTGATCTTGTAGCGACCTACTCTAGCGAGGTCGTAGCGCTGGTGGTTGAAGTACAGGCCGTCCAGCAGCTTCATCGCAGAGTCGACGGTGGGGGGCTCGCCAGGGCGCTGGCGACGGTAGATCTCGAGAAGGGCGTCCTCGCGAGTCGTGGCAACGTCGCGCTCAAGCGTCGCGCGAACCACGTCGGAGTCGCCAAGCAGGTTCATGATCTCGTCGTCGCTCTCGGCGATGCCGAGCGCACGAAGCAGCAGGGTCGCGCTCTGGCGACGCTTGCGGTCGATGGAGACTACCAGGTGGCCGTGCTTGTCGACCTCGAACTCGAGCCATGCGCCACGCGCAGGAATGAACTGCACGTGCTGCACGGTCACGCCGTTGTCCAGCTCCTCGGAGAAGTACACGCCAGGCGAACGGACCAGCTGCGAGACAACGACGCGCTCGGTGCCGTTGATGATGAAGGTGCCGCGGTCGGTCATCAGGGGGAAGTCGCCCATGAAGACGAGCTGCTCCTTGATCTCGCCCGTGTCGGTGTTCACGAAGCGCACGTCCACGAAGAGCGGCGCCTGGTACGACATGTCCTTGGCACGGCACTCGGCAATGTCCGCGGGCGCGTCGCCAAACTGGTGTTCACCAAAGGTGACCTGCATGTTCTTCGCGGAGTTCTCAATGGGCGAAAACTCGGCAAAGCACTCGGCCAGGCCTTCGGTCATGAAGCGGTTGAAAGACTCCTTTTGTACGGAAATGAGGTTGGGCAACTCCATCGCACTAGGGATCTTGCTGAAGCTCACGCGCTTGCGCTGCTCCTGTGCGGGCTGGGAAGACTTTGCGGTAGGCACCAGGCACTTCCTCCTTCGACGAGATAAAAAGCGGCAGTTGTCGCAATCTAATAACTTAACGAAGTTGGAATTCCAGGTCAATGAAAAGTCTTGACATTCGAGACCATTTTTATTAGGGCGAGATATTTAAGGCTTCTACCTGCGAAAACGCATTTCGAATTTGTGGTCAGATTGTGGGCTATTACATCCCAAACCGACAGGACGACGAAATTCGGCACAGAAATCTTCCAGTGCCCATAGATTCTCGTCCGCCATCGACCCGGCCGCGCGCCCGTACCGAAAGGCAGCCAAACCTGCAACCGGCCAGAGAGGCGATGTCCGAAGAGCGCTGCGCAAGCCCTTCTCGCATTGGCGGTCCTACGCAAAAGGGGTCCGGACCTTGCGGTCCGGACCCCAGACGTGCGAAGTGCTGAAGGAGCGTTCGTTACTTCAGGGTAACGGTAGCGCCGGCCTCCTCGAGCTGCTTCTTGGCATCCTCGGCGTCCTCCTTCTTGGCACCCTCGAGGATGACCTTAGGAGCGGACTCGACGGCCTCCTTGGCCTCCTTCAGGCCAAGGGAGGTGAGGGCGCGGACGACCTTGATGACGGCGATCTTGTTGGAGCCGAAGGAGGTCAGCTCGACGTCGAAGTTGGTCTTCTCCTCAGCGGGAGCAGCATCGGCCGCGGGAGCGGCAGCAGCGACGGCGACAGGAGCGGCAGCGGAGACGCCGAAGACGTCCTCCAGCTCGTGAACGAGCTCGGAAAGCTCGAGGGCGGGCATCTCCTTGAGGGCCTCGATGATCTCATCCTTGGTGACAGCCATGTCAATTCTCCTTTGTTAGTGGGCGCTTCCTGCGCCCATAGAATTCTTGGTAGTGCAACGTGCGATGGTGCTTTCGAAGAGCGTCTGCCTAGGCGGCGTTCTTCTGGTCTGCGATGGCGTCCAGGACGGTCGCAAGACCCCTGGCGGGACCAGCGCAAACCTGAGCGATGCCGGAAAGCGGGCTTGCGATGACGTAAACCAGCTTGGCCATGAGCTCCTCGCGAGAGGGCAGCTCCGCATAGGCCTTGGCCTCATCCGCAGAGAGGGACTGGCCGTCAGCGATGGCTCCGAGCCACTCGATCTTCTTGAGGGAGTTGGACTCCTCCTTGATGACCTTGGCGGCGGCGACAGGGTCGTCCTCGTAGAAGACGTAGGCGACGGTGCCTGCAACGTCAGCCACGGGCATCTCGGCCTGCTCAAGAGCGATCTTCACGATGTTGTTCTTGTAGACCTTCATGTGAGCGCCGGCCTGGGTGAGCTTGCGACGAAGCTCCTGGGTCTCCTTGACGGTAAGACCGCGGTAGTCGATGAAGAAGACACCCTTGGAGTTGTCAATGGACTCCTTGACCTTCGCGAGCATCTCGACGTTCTTGCTGTTGGGCATGAAATACACCTCCTTGATCCGATCGGGCACATGCCGCCGACGCGGCGGGCCTTCACGAAAAAGACCCCGCTTGGCGCAGCCAAAGCAGGGTCTAAGAAGCTATTCCAAGACCACCTCGGCTGGCGGGAAACCCCTTTGAGCCCCTGCGGGCACCTGCTGTCTTTGGCAGCGGTACGTGCTATGTAAAATTGCATGACCTACGTCATGCATGGAGTATTTTTACATCGTCCATGGCGGACGTCAAGCAAAGGCGACGCGTTCTTCTCGTCTTCACATTGTGTGCGCATGGGCATTGATGACGTACAGTTTCTTTCGCACTTTTGAAAACCGGATAGCCGCATAAAGAGGC